>TARA_B110000263_G_scaffold11754_2_pt1 | contig 12015 bp, 9 predicted proteins | sample TARA_B110000263 | Tara Oceans TARA_B110000263 (sample SAMEA4397730) | marine metagenome | biome: Polar Biome; feature: [MES] marine water layer (ENVO:01000295) within the mesopelagic zone...; material: water (ENVO:00002006), including particulate matter (ENVO:01000060) such as......
CCCTGATCAAGAAGATAGGATGATCGTCTCCGTTGATACCAGAAGAATGAATAAAATTGAGTCTTGGGATAAAGAAAATTTATTGGTCACCCTCCAGGCAGGTATCACTGGTAAAATTTTGGAAGAGAAGCTACAGAGCGAAGGATATACTGTAGGACATGAGCCAGATAGCATTGAACTCTCTACGCTTGGTGGTTGGATATCCACAAATGCTGCTGGAATGAAAAAAAATCGTTATGGTAATATTGAAGATATTGTACAAAATATTACAATGATTACTCCAAATGGTTCTTTAAATCAGATTGAGCCACTAGTAAGATCATCCATAGGCATCAAAACACAAAACTTATTATTTGGCTCTGAAGGCAACCTTGGAATCATAACAAAAGCAACACTGAGAATACACAAACTCCCAGAATGTTCAGACTATGAGTCCGTGGTACTTAAAGATTGGGACACTGGTCTGAAGTTCATGTATGAGATTGCGCACTCAAGCTCAGTTCCAGCAAGCGCAAGGATGCTTGACAGCCTACACTTTCAATTCGGTAGCGCGCTCAAGCCAGAGAAAGATCGTCTGGCTAAGATCATGAGCCGAATACAAAAAATTGTGTTCAAGATAAAAGGCTTTGATCATGATGAATTCGTGGCAGCTGTTTTTAAGTTAGAAGGCTCTCAATCAGAAGTAAAATATCAAAGAAAAAATATAAAAAGACTCGCCAAAAAATATAACGGTCTTATCGGCGGAGGTAAAGAAGGAAAAGTTGGCTATAATATCACGATGGTAATTGCCTACATAAGAGAGTTTTTTGTTCCTCAAGGAATACTGGGTGAAACTTTGGAAACAGCTGTACCATGGTCAAAAATTAATCAGGTTAAAGATGAAGCAAATAAGCTCCTACTTGAGCTCCATAAAAAATATAAGCTACCTGGTAAACCATTTTTCTGTTCAAGAGTCTCAAAGATATATCATACTGGTATTTGCATGTATAATACCATTGCAATAAATGTAAGAGGTATAGAAAACCCAGATCGAATTTTCAGTAAGATTGAACACGCTCTTAGAGAATGTTTTATAAAAAACGGAGGTTCAATCTCTCACCATCATGGTGTAGGGAAGCTAAGAAAAGATTTTATGAATGATACAATATCTGATGGAAGTATAAAAATGATACAAAGTATCAAAAAATCTCAAGACCCTGACAATATTTTTGGTGTCAATAATAATATAGTTTCTGACTAATTAATTCTGCCCCATGAATCTATCAGGAAAAGTCTGTGTTATTACGGGTGCATCTTCAGGCATAGGTAAATCTCTTTCAATCAAACTAGCATCGAAGGGTGCATCTGTGGTGCTTGCAGCCAGAAGAAACTCTAAGCTTGAATCAATTACAAATGAGATTAAACAAACCGGGGGAAATGCCTTCGGCATCAAAACAGATATAACCAAAAGTATTGAATGTAAAAATCTAATTGATGAGTCAATAGATCGTTATGGTAAGATTGATATATTACTACTAGGAGCAGGTGTGAGTATGTGGACCCCTTTTGAAGATATATCAGATATCTCTTTCTTTAAAGATCTAATGGATACGAATTACACAGGTGCCGTACACTGTATACACGCTGCTTTACCACATCTGATCTCATCCAAAGGAATGATCGTGACCTGCTCAACTGCTCAGGCTATAGTTGGCTTTACCAATCACTCTGGATATGCCGCATCAAAGCATGCGCTTCATGGTTTTTTGGATACCCTAGATATGGAGCTTGATGGTAAAGTAAAATTTTTAGAGGCTTTTTTGGGCTGGATAAGAGGAACAAGCATGCGTTCAAACGCATTTGGGCCAAATGGTAAAAAAATGGGGGAAACAAAAAGAAAACATAGTAAAAATTCTATAGAGCTGGGGGATTGTACTGATAGAATTATTCAGGCAATTATAGATAATAAAAAAACAGTCTACATTCCATGGAATCTCAGGCTTATCCCCTTGCTTGACCTTTTTATGAGTAAATATCTCAGAAAAAAAATCACTAAGGCTGTTCAATCAGAATAAATAGTTACCTATTCCTAAATCTAAAAGTTAGCAATTAAAGTATAGTTTCATTTTCCTATCAAATTTAAATTTTTTGAAATAATTCTCAACATTATCTCATCTGTACCGCCGCCTATCGAATGCATCCTACCATCTCTATAAAGCTTTGAGGCCTGATTTTCCCAGGTAAATCCCATACCGCCATAAAACTGGATGCATGTGTCGGAAACCTCTCTAATCAATCGACCACTCTTTAGCTTTGCCATTGATGCTAGAAGTGTAACATCCTCTCCATTAACATAGTTTTGACAAGCACGATAAACTAAAGAACGAACGGCTTCAACCTCTGTTTTTAATTCACAAAGACGAAATTGTATTATCTGGTTATCGACTATTCTCTTATTAAAAGCCTTACGATCCCTACAATATTCAATGGTTCTATCAATACAATTATCCATCGCAACCAAAGTGCTTGCGGAGATAAACAGTCTCTCTTCTTGAAATTGCTCCATCTGAATTTTAAAACCCTCACCCTCATTGCCAATTCTGAATCGTTGAGGGACACAAACGTTATCAAAATAAACAGGAGCAGTGTCTGAGGTCCTTAGACCAAGCTTATCTATTTTATCCCCGATGCTTAATCCTTTTGTATCTGCGGGAATAATAATAAGTGACTTGTTTATATGAGGTTTATCATCACTTGTGTTTACCAGAGTACAAAAATAATCTGCCTGGGTAGCATTTGTGATCCACATTTTTTGACCATTAATAATATAATCATCACCTCGTTTTTTTGCACTAGTCTTTACGGCTGAGACATCAGATCCGCCTCCGGATTCACTGACAGCAATTGAAGTGACTACGTCACCTTTAATGGCCGGAACTAGAAACTCTTTTTTTAGTTCTTCAGCCCCATGCCTGTGTAATGCTGGCGTTGCCATATCTGTTTGTACTCCTATGCCAGTAACAACACCAACGTCATCCGCATATCCTAGAGCTTCGGCAAAAACAATTCCATAGGTATAATCAAGTCCCATCCCGCCATATTCTTCATCCTTAGTTATCCCTAATAGATCAAGGTCGCCCATTTTTTTGAAAAGTTCATGTGCAGGAAATAAACCATCCTTCTCCCACTCATCTGCGAAAGGTCGGATTTCGTTTTCTGCAAACTCTTTAACTGTTTTGTAAAGTGCTTTCTGCTCATCATTAAAATGCATTTTTAATTCCTCACTATTGTTTTTTCTTTTGTTTATCAGGTACCCAATAAGGATTTCGTTTTTCGAAAAAAGAATTAAACCCCTCCTTGCCCTCATCGCTAACTATACAATCAGAAAATAAATCCGCAGCCTTTTCTGGGTCTAAATATTCATTAATCGTTAGAACCTGTTTTGTAATCGCTATTGCATTGGGAGAACATTTGAAAACCTGTGACTTAATATCACCTAAGATTTCTTCCAAATTATCAGTATCACTAGCGAGATAGTCTGCTATTCCTATTGCCATTGCCTCTTTGCCATTAATGCTTGCACCAAGCAACATCATTTTCCGGGCAGTGGCATAGCCCAAACGGTTTATCACATATGGAGATATTTGTGAAGGAGTAAGGCCTATTCTTGTTTCAGAAAGTGCGAATTTTGTATCAGGCATGGTAACAATAAGGTCCGACGAGCAGGCGACACCAAATCCCCCAGCAAGAGTGAATCCCTCAGTAACAGAAACTATGATCTGTGGTGCCTGGTTGATTACCTTAAACAGGTTACCAAAAACCATACTCATTTCAAGTGATAGATCTTTTGCATCAGATTCCGCCTCAGATATTCTTTTCATTCCCTTTAAGTCACCGCCAGCACAGAATACGCCTCCTTTACCTCGTAGAGTTATACCCCGAACTTCTCTGTCATTATGGACACAACTAAATACACTAAAAAGATCAGCGATCAGGCTATCTGTTAATGCGTTTCGATTCTCAATGCGATTGAACCAGATGTCTAACCAACCATCAGTATACTCTAGTATTAAATTTTCTGTATTTGGAAATTGTTTCATCTATATTATATAGTTTTTAGATACTATTGATTATTACATCCTAGCGATACCAAAAGTATTTGGCGATAGCTTACGGTGACTTTTTTCCCAACAAGTTTGCAATATAAATTCTAAAATTTTCCTCGTATCTCTAGGGTCAATAATTCCATTATCAAGCCCTCTCCCAGATGTACAAAAAGCATCCGACTGTGAGTTATAGTATTCAGTAATCTCTTTGACCTGCTTTTTCATTTTTACTTCATCTGATTTAATGCCTTTTCTATTTGCAGAGGCAACCATTACCTGCTCCATTGTCTTTGCTGCCTGCTCACCACCCATTACACCGGTTACTGAATTTGGCCAGGAAAAAAGGAAATCAGGCTCATACGCGTATCCGCACATTGCATAGTTTCCAGCACCAAAACTTGCACCAATGTAGAAAGTGATTTTGGGAACATCAACGTTTGAGACCGCTTGTATCATCTTGGAACCATGTTTGATCATTCCTAATTGCTCGTATTGTTTCCCAACCATAAAACCAGTTGTATTACTGAAAAATATAAGAGGAATTTTTGACTGTCCACAAAGCTGAATAAACTGAGCAGCTTTTGTCGCTCCATTTGGATCAATCGGACCATTATTTCCGATAATTCCGCAAGAATGACCATATATTTTTGCCTGAATACACACAGTTGAGACTCCATACATTGGCTTAAAATCAATAAAATCAGATCCATCAACAATCCTGGCAATTAGTTCCCTAACCTCGTAAGGTATTCTATAATTTACAGGAACAACTCCAGCTATCTCACTTGCATCATAGATTGGTTTACTAAATGATACATCTCTTCGTTTCTCGCACTTTGAATTCCAATCAAGTTTTTCAATAATATCCCTAGTTATCTCTATGGCTTGGCTATCATCATCAGCGAGATATTCAACCAAGCCAGTAACACGAGCATGCATCTCACTACCACCGAGTTCCTCATTATCAGCTATCTGTCCTGTGGCTGCCTTCAATAAAGCAGGCCCTGCAAGTGCTGCCATTCCATTTTTCTTTACACCAACTACATAATCACTCATTCCTGGTTGATATGCGCCACCAGCGGTAGATAGACCATGCAATACTGCGATTGTTGGAATACCAGCAGCGCTCAGTTTAGCTAAGCCATTAAACATTCCGCCGGTTCTCGCCCAGAATTCAACCGTGTAGTTCATTAAATTTATTCCAGCACTTTCAACAAGATGTATAAAAGGAAGTTTTTGTTTCATAGATATATCTAAACATCCTAATGCCTTATCAATAGACTTTGCTGTCAAGGCTCCAGCATTTATGCCGCTATCATCAACGAATACCAAACAACGTACACCGCATACAAATCCAATACCAGCAATAATACTGCCTCCAGGGATACTTGTACCATGATTTTCATCATCAACCAGGTAGCTAATCATATTGTAAAGTTCAACAAATGGCATTTCCGGATCTAACAAGGCAAATAATCTTTCTCTAGGAGTCAACTGTCCTCTTTCAATAAACCTAGGTCTTCTACGTTCTGATATTTTTTCTGCTCGACTTTTTATATCATGCATTTTATTTACAAGTGAAATCATTTCACTTTTATTTTTTTCAAAATTTTCAGTGTCTATATTTATTGTACTTTTATAGATTGCCATAATATCTACCTTATTATTTTTAATTGAACTTTATTTTTTGTGTACTTTATCATAAATAAAATCTGGAACTGAGATCTTAAGGTCTACAATCTGTTGGGCATATGCCTTCCCCTGCGGGTCAATATTTAGACTAGCCATACCTCCACCACCTAAACTATTTTCAAGTAAAAAATTAAGTCCATATATCCCTGGTGCTTCCCAGCAATGTATGGGACCATTCAACACATGTGAAAAATGATTTTTTAAACGTTCTATTGTTAGACTATGTCGAATATATGGTAAAAAATCAGGATTCCTTGCTATAACACCAATATTCGCATGATTACCCTTGTCACCACTTCTGACGTATGCGAGATTCATTAATCTAGTTTCTTTATCTGCTCTTTCAGGTAAACTTTGTCCTAATACAGCATGCTCTGCTCCTTCATATGATCGATCTTGGTTATCATCAATAATTTGAACTGAGATTTTATTTTCATCGAGGTTAACACTAACATCAAAGTAGTCTTTTGATAATAAAAAGGAAAATAATTTTACTGAAGAAGAGATGGAAGGACGACCTCCTAAATAATTCATTACACCGGGAGCCATTCCTGTCGCCGCCTGAGCTATCTCTCTTGATAAAACAACCAATGCAGATTTATTTTGATGAGTAGCTACTAGTCTAAGCACAACCTCTCTAGTGTCTATATAATTTTCTGAATCTCTACCATAAATAGCTTCAGATCCTAAAACTCCAATATTTGTTTCGGTATAGTCTGAGAAGCCTTTTTCATTAAAGATTAAACGTGTCTTTTCTAAAATTGCCTCTCCAATAACATTAGCTTTTTTGACTGCTTTTGGACCTCCGATTACAATAGTAGCAACAATTTTATAGCCATCAGTATAAGTAGCTGACACCTTATACGTATTAGTAGGTGAAAATCCTTTTGCCCCACTAACAAAGACACAATCTTTTCCCCTGTCTTCAATTGTCACACGGGTAAAATCGCAGACCACATCCGGTAATAAATACCCTCCTGGATCTCCAATCTCATACAAGAACTGTTCAGCAACCGTACCTCGATTAATAAGCCCATCCGTACCCTCAGGTTTATTAACGATAAAATCTCCGTTTGAGGATACCTCAACAATTGGAAATCCCATATTCTCAAAACTATTTACTAGCTCCCAGTCTGTAAAATTACCTCCTGTACACTGTGCACCACACTCAATAATATGGCCGGCTAGGCTTCCACTGGCCAATAAATCATAATCTGAATCTTTCCAACCAAACTCATACATAAGTGGGCCAAGTACTACGGCACTGTCAACACATCTTCCTGTGATAACAATATCAGCACCTAGCTCAAGAGCCTTTTTAATTCCTGGAGCACCTAGGTAGGCGTTAACACTGAGAATACTTTCTGGAAGAATATCACCGGTCTCAATTTCTTTAATAGGAATGGACCTTAGATCTTTTTGCTTGTGAATAATATTATCGCCCTCAATGATCGCGATTTTGAAATCTATATTCTGTTCTTTTGCTTTTTCTAGAAGTGCATCCCTGCAGGCATCGAGATTAATTCCTCCTGCATTGCTAATTACCTTAATATTTTTCTCTTTAATAGAACCGAGTAATGGGCCAACATGCTTGATAAAATCAGTGGCATAACCAAAGTTTTCATTTTTTTGTTTTGCACCCGCTAGAATAGACATTGTTACTTCTGCTAAATAATCAAAAACCAAATAATCAATATCTCCATGGTGAACCAGCTGAGGGGCTGCGGTGTCTGTGTCGCCCCAGAATGCTGAGGCGCAGCCTATTCTAATTTTTTTATCCACTAACCATTATTCCTTTTTATTGACTCACCAAGTTCTCTCATAATTATCGTCGCAGACATAGTGTTATTTATCGCACCAACACTTTTCCCAGCACTGTATAATCCTATACTTTTTGCCGATCCATTTTTCTCATCACTTTGCTTAATTGACTTGAGCCTCCAGTAGGAAATTATACTGATAAAGGTTCTTGCAAAATGTTTGAACTTTCCTGATAATAGTTTACGGACTAACCATGAATTATCTTGACGGAAATTTTTCGTTTTTATTACAGATACTGGTACCCCGCTGATTCTTTTTGTCCAGGATATATCCTCTTCTTTGGCCTCTATTATTGCTCGTTTATAGTTGTCAGATGTGTTACACTCATCGGTGGCAATAAATCTCGTCCCCATTTGTACTCCATCATATCCAAGACGAAGAGCGTCATTTAGCTCATCCTCGCCACCAACACCACCAGCGCAGATCAGGGGCAGATCCATATCATGAAGTTCTTCGATCATTTGTTCTTTTGAGAGATCACCAAGATGTCCGCCGGCTCTGTTGTTTACACAAATTAAACCGTCAACTCCATTCTCCTTTCCTTTCTTGGCCCAGTGGCGATTGGTTACATCATGATATACTACGCCTCCAACAGCATGCACCTTCTCACACACCCAGTCTGGTTTACCAAGCGAGGTTACAAAAAACCTTAGTCCTTCTTCCAATGCTATATCAATCCAAACAGACATACGCTCAATATATTTATTATTTGTTTTTTCAATAAGCGCATTAAAGCCAAATGGTTTATCGGTCATTGATTTTATATATTTTATTCCCTCTCTCAAATCCCAGCCATGCGCGTAGGTAAGTGATACCGGTTGCATGATCGCAAGACCGCCACCATTTGATGCAGCAGACACCAGCTCAGGATTAGAACACGGATACATTGCCCCACAAATAATGGGATACTGCACGCTTGCGTGTTCGGTAAACTTCGTTTGTATTGTCCTAGACATGTTATAACTACAGACTATTTTTCAATGGTTGCCGCTCCAGAGATTTTTATGTCTCCAAATTCATCCGATACAATTAGGTCTAATACGATGGTTTTCTTCGAATTATTTTTGTCAATTTTGTTTACTTCTCCACTACAAGTTAAGATGTCACCAATATTTGTTATTGAGGAAAAACGAACATTAAAATTTTTCAGATTTGATTGCGGAACAATATTAGTAACAGCCCTTCCTAAATAGGCCATAATAAGCATTCCATGCGCAAAAACATCTTTCATCCCTGCCTCTTTTGCAAAATCAAGGTCAATGTGTATGGGATTATGATCACCGGAAGCGCCAGCATATAGTGCTAGCGTAGACCTTGTTATTGGCTCGATCACTAGGTCTGGAATCTTGTCTCCAACAGAAGCATTATCTAAATTAAAATTCATAAAGTTTTTACCTCACGACTACCGTGTATTTTAAGGTACCAACATGTGTACTATTCTGATTAATAAACCTTGATTCCAAAACACAAAACTGCAACAGTCCATCTTTTTTATCATACATATCAATTATCTCAGTCTCCATTGTTAATGTGTCTCCCTCAAAAACCATTTCTTCATAGCTAAATTCTTGTTCCGCATGCAGAATACGTTCAATCTTAATATCTAGATCTTCAATATACTGATAGGGAGACGCATGCTCCATTCCAACAACAATTAACAAAGTTGGAGGACAAACAATACCTTTGTAACCCTGTTTAACAGCGTTTTCGTGATCAAAATAAATAGGATCTGTTTGAGCAGTAGCCTTGGAAAAAAACTTTAGCCTTTGGTCAGTTACAGTAAAAATTACAGGAGAATATTTTTTACCAATTAGATTTCGATCTAGCATACTAAAACCAAAAAATATTATAAATGACCAAACCTACTCATTAGTTAAATATCTTCCCTTGGTCTGCCATATCAACCAACAACTGTGGAGGTAGAAAACGATCCCCATAGATCCTTGCCAACTCTTTTGTCCGCTCCAAGAACTCTTTGACACCATAGTCATTAACAAACTGCAGAGTACCACCTTTAAAAGGAGCAAAGCCCCAGCCAAAAATACTTCCAATGTTAGCATCAGCGACAGATGTTAGGACACCCTCTTCATAGCACCTAATTGTTTCAACCGACTGCGCAAAAAGGAAACGATCAATCATCTCATCCTGTTCTAAGAAACTATCGCCAATGGGGAAATATTTTTTTAAATCAGACCATAAATATTTTTTACTATTTTCTGGGTACTCATAGAAACCACCACCATTTGCCCTGCCCAGTCTTTTTACTTCATCAATCATAATATCAATCACCTTGTCCCACGGTTCCTCAAGCCATTTTTTCCCTTTTTTAGTAAGATCTCTTCTCGTTTGCTCTCTAATATGATCAGCAAGACCAATATTAATCTCATCAATCACCGCCAGTGGACCGACCGGGAGTCCTGCTTTTTGGCCTGCAGACTCGATTGACTCGGCTGAGTTGCCCTCTGCCAGAAGTGCCATCCCCTCAAGCGTATACCTTTCAAAAACTCGTGTAGTGTAAAATCCACGGCTATCATTAACCACAATTGGTATCTTTCTTATCTTTAAAACAAAATCAAAAGCCTTTGCCAAAGTCTCTGGACTAGTTTTTTCTCCCTTAATTATTTCTACTAGTTTCATTTTGTGTACAGGAGAAAAAAAGTGGATCCCAATAAATTTTTCTGGTCGGATAGATTTTTCTGCTAAACTGGTGATAGGTATTGTTGACGTGTTTGATGCAAACACACCGCTAGAGTCCATCTTCTTCTCAGCCACTCCAGTTACCTTGCCCTTTAGCGCTCTATCTTCAAAAACAGCCTCTATGATTAAGTCACATCCGTCTAGTTTATCGTAGTCGTCTGTAACTATGATCAAGTCTAGTACTTTCGTCATTTTTTCCTCTGATATTAGACCTCTTTTTATTCCACCTTCGAGTATTGTTTTTATTCTTTCCAAACCTTTTTTAGCATTTTCTATTGTTGAATCTGTCATTACAACCTCGATCCCGCTTAGTGCTGCTACATAAGAAATACCATGTCCCATTAAGCCAGATCCCAAAACTCCGAGTTTTCGCACTTCTGTCTTAGGAATATCATCTGGTCTACTGGCACCAGAGTTAATTTCATTTAACTGAAACCAGAAAGCATTAATCATATTTTTTGCTACTTTTCCTGTCAAAAGCTCAACAAAATATCGCGACTCAATCCTGCTTGCAGTTTCAAAATCTACTAAGGATCCCTCAACCGCAGCAGACAATATCGCTTCTGGCGCTGGATAGTTTCCTCTGGTCTTCTTTCTCAGTATCGCTGGTGCGATCGCAAGCTTGTGGGCAATTTTTGGATGATGGGCAGTTCCTCCTGGCATCTTATAGCCTTTTTTATCCCAAGGCTGACACATTACTGGGTTTTCGAGAATATATTTCCTCGCCTTTGCAAACATTTCCATATGATCTGAGGCAATATCATCAATCATACCTGCCTCTTTTGCGGCATCAGGCCTAACCTGTTTTCCTTCCATTAAGTAAGGTAGTGAGGCCTCAAGCCCAAGAAGTCTGGAGAATCTCACGACTCCACCACCACCAGGTAGTATACCAAGAGTAACCTCCGGAAAACCAAGCTTCGTTTTTGGGCTATTAAATGCAATCCTGTGGCTACAACACAGAGCAATCTCGAGGCCACCGCCCAGAGCGGCACCATTGATTGCCGCCACAACAGGTTTTCTTAAAAGCTCTATCCTTCTTAGTCTAGCTTTCGCATCTTCAATCAGTCCAAATGTTTCCCGAGGATTATCCTGTCTAAAAAGCATTTCCAGGTCACCACCCGCTATAAAAGTCTTCTTGGCTGAGGCAAGGATTACACCAGCTAAATCTTTTTCATTTTCTAATTTGTCCATGGTATCACTCCACAACTGCGAAAATTCTTCATTTAATACATTTGCAGATCTTCCATCCATGTCCATTGTCACTGTGACAATATTTTGTTCATCTTTATCGTAAGTAAAAGCCATAGTTACTCCGTCGTTTAAACTCGTTCTATAATAGTACCAATACCCATACCTCCCGCAACACAGAGAGTAATAAGTGCTGTATTTAAATCTCTTCTTTCCAACTCATCGATAACGGTTCCTAGAAGCATTGCGCCAGTGGCACCAAGCGGATGACCCATCGCGATTGAGCCACCATTTACGTTTACTTTTTCATTGTTCTCTAGTCTCATATCCTCGATGAAACGAAGTATAACAGCTGCAAAAGCTTCGTTAGCCTCAATAAGGTCAATATCCTCGATCTGCATTCCAGCTTTTTTTAGTGCTTTTTTTGATGCAGGACCAGGTCCAGTTAGCATTATAGTTGGATCCGTAGAAACCGTAGCCGCAGAAATAATCTTCGCACGTGGAGTCAGTCCCAGCTCTTTACCCTTAGCAT
>TARA_B110000263_G_scaffold44481_1_pt1 | contig 12007 bp, 10 predicted proteins | sample TARA_B110000263 | Tara Oceans TARA_B110000263 (sample SAMEA4397730) | marine metagenome | biome: Polar Biome; feature: [MES] marine water layer (ENVO:01000295) within the mesopelagic zone...; material: water (ENVO:00002006), including particulate matter (ENVO:01000060) such as......
TAATATTGAACAAATTTTTTATCTAAAAATGGAGTCCTTGGCTCAAGTCCATTTGAGCTAATGCTTCTATCTGATCTAAGCACATCAAAAAGATGGATTTCTTTAATAAGTCTATTGCTTTCATCTTGCAATGATTTCATATCAGGAGCATTTTTTAAATAAAAATATCCGCAACAAACCTCATCACTCCCATCTCCATTAAATATAACCTTACAATCCGAATTATTTTTGATATACTTTGATACCAAATAATTCCCAACACTTGCTCTTACTGTAGTAATATCATAAGATTCAATTTTATATATAACTTCTTCAATAGAATTTAAAAATTCTTCAGCAGATATTTCTACATGGTGATGATTAGAACCAATATGTTTAGCTACTATATTTGCATAATGAAGATCGATACTTCCAGGCATACCAATTGAAAAAGTATCTAGATTTGAGTTATCTCCATATTTTGCTACCAATGCAGCAATTAAACTCGAATCTAATCCGCCTGAAAGTAAACAACCAATCTTTCTTTCTGACATTAATCTTTTTTTAACGGAGTCTGTTAATAATTTATTTATATTCTTATTAATTTCATCTTTATCAGAATTATTCTCAAAATTTAGTTTAAAGAAAGAATTAAATTGATGGATACTATCTGAAGAAAGCCAAGTCCCAGGTTTAAATGGTATTATTTTATCACAATTCTTTACAAGTGGTTTTGCTTCAGAGGATATATAAATATCATTATCTTTATAACCAACAAATCCAGGTCTAACACCAAATGGATCTCGAGCTGAATATAAAATATTATTTTCTTTATCAAATAAAACAAACATAAATACACCATCTAACTCTTTAACTGTTTGCTCAATACCAACTTCCTTATAAAGATGCAAAATAATTTCACAATCTGAACCACTTTGTAAATTAAAATTATATTTATTAGCTAAATTTTTAAAGTTATATATTTCTCCATTGCATATTAGAGATAAATTATTATCATCTGGATGAGATAGGGGTTGATTTCCTAGCTTAGAAACACCAACGATAGATAATCGATGGAAACCAAATAATATATTATCTTTAAAACTCTTATATTTTGAATTATCTGGACCTCTATATTGTATTAAGTCAATAGAATCTTTAAGACTCTCTAATGACTTGCTATTACCTTTATATGAAAAAATTCCACACATAAATCGACTCTTCTTTAATTATAATTCTATTAAAAGTAGGTTTGTAACTTAAGTAGAAAGTATTTAATTATTTAAAATTAAATTTACAAGAGATATAATATCTGTAACATTTAAACTACTATCATTTTTTTAATTTAAGTAAAAAAAGATAATGATAAAAATATTTCATTTTCTAAGATTGGATTTTGAAAAAATAACTTCTGAAATTTCTTGATCAAATTGAATATCTTTTATAATCCATTCAGTTCCCTCACTATTTTTTTTAAGTTCATCTTTAAAAATAAATTTAGTTGGAAACCATCTATTCCCAATTTTTTTAACACCATCCATTGAAGTAGATTTTAATAATTTCCCACTTTTTGCATATAATTCTTCCTTAATAGGTAAAAAATATTCTGCATCTACCCATTCACGTCTTTTAGGATAAGAAATACCATTAATTTTTGCTTCTAAAAATAAAATATAACATCTCCGATTATTAATATAAACTTCTCCTTCTAGTATAGCCGTATACAATTGATCTAAAGGTTTATCTTCCATAACGTCATTATATGACATATCTGATCCCATAATCGATTGTCTTAACATATGTCCTGATATTTGAATAATTCTATCCGTTTGAGGAGAATAGGTTAATAAAATATCATCTAATTTCAACATCTTACTTCCTTGTTCTCTTGGAGGAGAAAGATATTCAGTAAAAGCTTTATCTGTACCGACTATCCAACTTTTAGAAACAATAGTTCTGGTTGTTCTCCTTCCATGAACAACCATCTCACTTGTTATGACTCTATTATTTGAATTTAAATTAAAATCAATTTTATTTAAAATCTCATTAACAGTCAAATCATTCGAAATAATAATACTAAAAAAAATGAATATAATTTTATAATTCATGCTTCTAATTCCTTAAATAATTGAGCCATTTCTCTACTATAAATTGCACGGCCTGCAAGCATAGTTCCAAATACAGTTGCTAAGATACCAGGGATAAATCCAATATAAAACAATTCTGAGGTTATTTGTGGATAAAATATATTTGGCATAGCAAAATTTGATGAGCTTAAACTATCAATTGCTTTTGAATAATCAAGACCTACCTTTTCTAAGTATGAAGTAATCGCAATACCAATCATTGTTCCAAAAGTACTTCCTAAAAAACCAATAATTAATGATTCAACTATCATTGATTTAAATACATGTCCTTTTGTCTCTCCTATGGCTAGACGCATACCAATCTCTCCATATCTTCTAAGACCATTCATAATTCCCATATTCCATAAAACAAGCGTTACTACAATTAAGAACAGTGCCATAATAATAAACATAATTACATTACTAAAATCAACTATTGTTGACATTTGATTAGAGTCCCTTAAAGCAAGCATAAAAGGTCTATATACATCAGTAGTATCAGAGAATTGAGTATTATATTCAGTTCTCATCAGAACAGTTTCCTTATCATCAAAAAACAGGTCTTTCTCATAGCCTAAAATTTCTGATGCTGCATTTTTCATATCTAAAGTAATCTCTGCCCCCTTGATATCAACAATCATCATATCTTTATCTATGGGTCCCAGGTTTAAATTAAAGATTCCCGAAACTAAAAAATTATAGGTTGAAAATGCTCCATCCATTGTAGAACCTACAAAAGTAACAATATTACCAGGATTTACATTTAAACGTTCTGCTAATTTTTCACTTAATAAAATTTCATTTTTATTAGAAAATATTTCACCTTTTGTGATTTTTTCATTAAGACTCCAAACTTTAAGCTGTTTTGAATTATTTGATAAAAAATCTATTCCTAATGCGAAAACAGGACTTTGTGTTAGTGTCTCACCATTATTATCCGGGACATCTAATAATCCAGCAAAAGTAATTCTTGGGGTCCATATATAATCTCCATATTTTTCATCTAAATCATTAATTAATTCATCAGATTCTAATAATGCTAAATCATTTGGCAATAATTGATGTTCTAAATTATAAGCATGTGTTACAACTTTAACATGACCAGAATTAACTAATGCTGTATTAAAAAATAATGAATTATAAATACCATTTAAAAATCCACTAAAAAATATTATTGTTGCAACAATTAATGTTATAATTATCAAAGGGAAAAAACTCCTCGATCGATCTCTTATCAATCCTCTAAATAGAAAGCTTATCATAGCACTGTTTTCCCTCTTATTGCATCAACAGGATTCATTTTTGATATTTTTCTTGATGGGATATAACTTACAATAAGCATAATTATAAAAACTATAATTGCAGTTGCAATTAGTAATATAGGAGAATAAACTGGCATAAGAGTTTTTGAAATAATTAAACCCATATCTGAGTAGTCAATCGGTAAAGGAATTCCATTTACACTAAAATAATAAAGGAGAGGTCCAAATAATATTACTGTTAAAAAAATTGCAAATATTGCATTTAGTGCACCCTCTAAAGTAAACAATAAAACAATTCTTCCCTTCTTCATTCCAAGAGCCATTAAAGTTCCAATTTCTTTTTTTCTTCTAAATATTGATAATGTTTGCGCATTAAATATTCCCATTGCTGCAAGAGAAAGTAATATAATATAAATCATAATTGCGGTAGGTCTATCCTGCTCAATAATAGTCTTCATATCTTTAACTAAATATTCAACATCTCTTTTAATCCAATTACCTGAATAACTAATTTCTTTTGTCCCTTTATTGTAAACAATATATGTAGATTCATTCGGCATAGATAAAATATCTCTAGCAATATTAATAGGAATCCAAATATGGCCCATGTCAATCTTAAAATTACCCGAATCCATAATATGTACAATTTCACCCTCAGCAGCATCATATGTATTAGATGCATCCATCCATCTTAGTGTAAAAGTATCTCCTAATTCTAATTTAGAATATTCGGCCATACCCTTCCCTATCATTATCGGGATATTCGTTCCATTATACTTTAATAACTCTTTTGTTGGAATATTTAATATTGTTTGATCTAATGTAATTCCCTTCATAATTACAGGAACAATCCTACCATTAGGATAAATAGCTGCCTGATTTACTAAAACCTCTAAACCCTCACTCTTTTCAACTATAGCTTTTAATATTTCAGGTGTTTTAGCATGTGAATATTCAAAAGTTATAGGATCATAAGGATCATACTCAGGATGCCAATAAGCTCCTCCAGAAATTTCTGTATCAATTGACACATTCATAGCGTGCTTCATCATCCCAGAATACATACCAGAAGAAAATATAATCATAAAAATTGAAACAGATGTTACAAAAACATTTAACCAAGTTCTAACACCTGCTCCTAATAAATTTTTTATAGCTATCTTAAATAACATAGAATTAGTTATTTTTTTTATCTTCTGATATTTCACCATCCTTTAAAGAAATAATCCTTTTTAAATAACTCATAATTTTTTCATCATGTGTTGAAAAAATAAAAGATGTTTTAAAATTCTTATTTAATTTTCTCATTATTTCCATAATGTGATAAGAATTTTCAGAATCAAGGTTAGCTGTTGGTTCATCAGCTAAAACGATAGTTGGCTTATGAACAATTGCCCTTGCAATAGCTGTCCTTTGACATTGTCCTCCACTTAGTTGATTTGGCTTTGAATCTATTTTATCAATCAATCCTACTGATTCTACAGCGCTTAGAACCATTTCCTTCCTTTTATTTTTATCTATCTTATTTAATATTAAAGGCAACTCCACATTTTCATATACAGTATAAACAGGCAATAGATTGTAATTTTGGAAAATAAATCCCATATATTTTCTTCTAATTAAAGCACGATCTTCATGAGAAGTTTCATTAATTAAATTATTTAAAACACTTACTTCTCCTGAAGTAGGAGAATCTAAACCACCTATTATATTTAATAAGGTTGTTTTACCTGACCCTGATGGACCAACTAAACCTGAAAACTCACCTTTACTTACTGTTAAATTGATATCATTTAAAGCAGTAAAAAAATCTCCACCTATAGGGAATTTTTTTATTAATGATTTAATTTTTATAATAACATCTTTTTTCATAAAACCTTTCTAATGATTATAAATAAACATTATTTTAAAATTATCTTGAACTTCCGATGGATTAATTGATAACATACAATTGATACTAAAATAATCAAAAGTAGTCGACCATCTTAAAAGATTATAAAAATCTTTGGTATCCCAATCTCTAATTGTAATAAACATTAAATCATTTAACATCCCAATAGGCATACTTGCTATTAATGATGAAGTAGTTTGATTTAATATCCATAAATCTTGTGAAATAATTGAAAAATACATTGATTCAGATGAGATTAATAGACCATTTAAAATGGGAAATGTATAATCTGCACCCAATGTAAGCATATCAAAACGATTCAAATTTATATCTTTAGATGATGATAAAATGCTTGAACCTTCAAGCCATAAACCCATTAAACCATCATATCTATAATCAATACCAATCCTATGATTTTTTCCTGGAAACATAAATGGTTGATTTTCAATAATTTGAGGTGCCTTAAAAACTTCGTGACTTGTATTATTTCTATCATTATGATAACTTAAACCAAAACTTCCCAGACTATTTAAAAATTCTAAACGACTACCACATGAAACTTTTTCATCATCGAGGCACCATATCCAAAAAATTGTACTTTCAGATGGAAAAAATTGTGCCCTCATAGCTTTAATACCATCTGTTTGGTCAGTTGTAGATGTAAAATCAATAGTATCAAACCAATTTAATGGTCTTAAAAGAGATGCCGCTCCAAAAGATATTTTTTGCAACCCTAATCTAAAATCATATTTAGGCTTAGAGTATCTTATCCATAATCTATAATTTTGATTTATATTAAAAGTTTCAGAATTAGAATACTTTGAAGTTAATTTTCTACTCCATTCAAAATCTAAATTATCATTACTTCTTAATGATAGCTCAGCAATATATCCAAAATATGATAAATCTTCAGAATTTTCTAAAAAATTAGTATCTAACCAAAGTTGACCTTTATAAGAATAACTAAAAATAAAAGATAAAAAAATTATATAAATAAGATAATTAAAATAAAATTTTATGATTTTGAATTTATTATTCTTCATTTTTCAATATTTAATTACATTAGATAAAAATAAACCGGAATAATGCCATTTAAATGCAAATACTCAATTGCTTTGATAATTCCAAATAAAAATAAAAAACAAAATGATTCCGATAAAACTCTTTCTATTTTCTTTATATTAATGTTCATTTTTTCATCTAAATCAAAAGACCTGTATAAACTAAAATTTGGAAATATTTTAGGTGTTCTATTATAATAATCAATATATTCTTTATTGTGAATATCTATCAAATTTTTCTCTTCATTTAACATAGTATTTCTATATATAAAAATCCAAATTAAAAAGAATTGAATAAATATTAAAATCGATTTAATAAAAAAACAAAAGCCTATCAATAAAATAAAACTAAAACAATAAAGGGGGTTTCTTATTAATGAATATGGACCTTTAATAATTAATTTTTGAGTTTTATTTCCCTCAATAAATAATGATGTCCAGATTCTCCCAAAAACACCTATTAAACCAAAAAAATATCCAAAAAATTCCAACCAATTATAAGTAGGGCTCCAATTGTCTACTGTGTTATCTGAAAATAATAACAAGGTAACAATTATTAAGAGGAATATTCTTGAAATTAACAATCTATATTTAGCAGCGAAACTTTTTGACATTATTTCAATTCTTCCCACATATTTTTTTTATACTATCATAAACTACTTGGATACCGAACATATAATTGTCAATAGAAATTCTTTCATCAATTCCATGCATTGTTTGAATATCTGATTCATTAACAAGCACAGGTATTATACCATAACAATCAACTCCTTTTTCCTGAAAAAATTGAGAATCTGTTCCTCCAATAGTCATAAAAGGAATAACCACTGCATCTGGTTTTCTATTACTTAATTCTTCTGATAATACACTAAAAAACTTACTATCCCATTTTGATATAAAATTATTATCAGGAGTCCTTTTAGGTATAAATTTAACTCTTTTATCATCAACAACATTTTGTAAATCTAATAGAAATTTTTGAGGATCAGTATCAGGTAATAATCTAATATCTAATGTTGCATTTGCTTTTTCAGGAATTATATTTGTTTTATATCCAGAGTTAATTTGAGTTAATGAAATTGTATTTCGAATCATTGCATTAACAGTCGTTGATTTTTCAGAAACTCTATTAGAAAACAAATAATATATAATAGGATTGTTAATATTTTTCATAACAAATCCTTCTGTGCCACCTATATTAGTACCAATTATATAAAACATTTCTTCAATTACAGGATTAATCTCTATTGGAGTTTCCCAATTTACAATTTTTGATAATGCAGTTGCTAATACCTGATTAGGATAGCCATTAAATGGTCTAGAACCATGTCCAGAAAGTCCCTTAACTTCAACTTCTACCCAAAATGATTTTTTTTGAGCAACAGCAATAGCAAAAACATCCATCCCTGGAAAAGAATCAGTTGAGCCTATGCCCCCTTCATCCCATACCCATTGAGGATCTAATAAATCCCAATGATTTTCAATCATCCATTGAACTCCAAATTCTCCTAAAATTTCTTCATCAGCAACAGCTAAAAATTTAACTGTTCGTTCAGGAATCCAACCTTCTCTATTTAATAAAATCAAACTTATTAATTGCATCATCCCTAATGACTTCATATCTAATGCACCTCTACCATAAATAATACCATCTTTAATTTCTGCACTAAATGGATCAACACTCCAAGCATCTAAATCAGCAGGGACCACATCAACATGATTTAATAATAATAGAGGTTTAAGATTAGATTTTTTACCTTTAATTTCAGCTAATAAATGCATCCTTCTTGGATCTTTATCAACAGTAAATGTTTGATATGATATCTTATTTTTTTCACACAAATCAGCAAGCCAATTAATTGCTTTTGTTACATCTCCAGGGGGATTGCTTGTATCAATTTGAATATATTTTTGTAATAGACTAACAGATTCTATCTGAACTTTATCCCAATTAGGATTAGCAAAAATTGTTGAAAGGAATATTAATACTTGAAAACAATATATTATATTTGATTTTATATACATATTAATCACACAATAATTTATTAAAAAAAAGACTTATTTTGAGTCTTTAATTTTTATTTATAAATTGTAAATTTATTATATGGAATTAATCATATTAATAATCTCAGCTTTTATAACATCATCTATATCAGCAGTACTAGGAATGGGTGGTGGAATAATTTTACTTGGGGTTATGGCAATTATAATACCAAATGGATATATGGTAATTGCATTACATGGAATAATACAATTAATTAGTAATACTACACGTACTTATGTGTTTAGAAAATACCTCAAAAAAAAATTAATCAAAGAATTTTTAATAGGTGCAATAATAGGTGCTGCTATTTCTGCCTTAATAATTTTTCTACTTATAAAATTTTACGAAGTTAGTTCTGCAAGTGAAATAAAGATTGACTTTTTAAAGCCTATGATTGGTATTTTTATCATTTGGTATCTTTTTTTAAAAAGACCTAAAAAAGAAAAGAAATCTAAATCATTTATTAAAGTAGGAAGTATTAGTGGACTAGCTTCTATTTTTGTTGGTGCTACTGGACCACTTATTGCACCATTTTTTTTAAATAGCAATTTAACCAAAGAAAACATCATAGCAAATAAAGCTGCATGCCAAATGATTACTCACTTAACAAAAATACCATTATTTATATTTTTCTTCAATGTTAATTATACTCAAGAATACAAACTCCTTTTACCACTAATACTAGCAGTATTTATAGGCACAAATTTTGGTAAAAAAATATTGAATGTGATTCCAGAAAAACTATTTATTAGATTATTTAAAACAACCCTATTTATTATTTCTATCAGGCTCATATTTAGTTATTAATAATTATTTATTATTAATAATTGGTGGCAATAAAACTGAAATTAATATATAAGAACCAAATATAATTGTCATAGCCATATTTAAACCAAACCAACTTAAATTTTGATAAAACAATAAACTAATAAATATAAATAATTTTATTAATCCATAAATTTTAAAAGATACTTTATTATCTAAAATTGATGAATATATATATATATGTACAAAAATATAAGCTGCATATAAATAATTTAAATTCAAAGATTGATTATCAAATAAAATAAATAAATGAAACATCATTGTAGATGCAAACAAATATTCTACCCAAGAAAATATAACAAAATTTTTTGAATTATAGGGATTGTATTTTCTTAAATTGTAAGGATTGTTTATTTTTTCTACAGGAAATTTTAACTTAACGTCATCTGGTCTCCATCCTGTTGGCATAAACCAAATTCTAATTTTATCTATAATATTTTTTGTGTTCCACGAATCTTTTAATAATTGCCATAAATGTTTAAAATTAATTATTATTGGGTTCCATGTAGATGCTGGTGTTAATGTTCCATACACAGGTTTTACATCAGATAATTCATCTTGGAATGTACCAAAAATTTTATCCCAAACAATAAATATTTGACTATAATTTTTATCAATATATTCCGGGTTTATAGCATGATGCACCCTGTGATGTGAGGGGGTTACCAAAACATATTCTAAAACACCCATTTTATCAATAAGTCTCGTATGATACCAAAATTGCATAAATAAATGTATAGGACCTAAAATAGCAAAAATATATGCAGGGATTCCAAGGACTGCAGCTGGAATCATTAAAACAGCAGCATAATTAAATGTTTTTGAAATCGATTGTCTAAGTGCGCATGATAAATTAAATTCTTCACTTGAATGATGAATCACATGTCTATTCCAAAAAATATTAACTCTATGATTTAGCCTATGCAACCAATATCCAGTAAAATCTTGAACAATAAGTGCACATAAAACAACTAACCATAATTGTTCTACTTCATATATTGCAATTTTTTCAACTAGCCATGTATAACTAATAATAACAATACTTACCTTAAGGACATCCTTAATTAAATTAGTTATACCAGAACTTAAGCTAGATATCATATCTGCGCTTCTATTAACAACTATACCTTTATATCTTGCTATTAATTCTTCAATTCCAATAAGGACCACAAACAAAGGGATAGCTACAAATAATGATGTTAAATAAAAATTCACTCCCTATATATCACCAATGATAATATTAACAATCAAAATAATATCTAGAATATTAACAACATTATCAGCATTAATATCAGCTATTGATACATATTGATTATTCACTACATAATCAACCAAAACTATAATATCTAAAATATTTACTATTTGATCATTATTTATATCTCCAAGTAGTTCATTTGAATCAATATCTAAAAACTGATATAAAAAATTAAATGAATCATCTAAGATTTGATAATAGTTCTCATTTGGACCACTCAACCAATTGCCATTAACAGCTCCCCAATATTCATGTAATTCCCCTTCACCTACATAAAGTTCATTTTGTATGTTTAACTGATCCAGTTTTTCATGGATCAAATTCGAACCATAGACAATCGGAAATGCAATATCTAATAAAGGAAATCCAGAGTTAAAGGGGATTATAGGATCTAATGTTCCATGAAACATTATTGTAGGAATATTATCCTCTGAGTCTATCCAATCTAAATCTCCAATAGCTCCCCAACAGCTTACAAGAGCATTTGGTTTATTATTTTGGACATAATCATTTCCTGTACAATCAATACATCCTAAATCCGGGTCACTTCCTCCCCCAAAAGTTGATTCAGGTCTTTCATCATCTTGATAATTAGCTAAATGTAGTCCAATTAACGATCCTGCGCTTGTTCCCCAAATAAAAATTTTATCAGGATCAATATTAAATTCTTCATGAAATTCTCTTAGATATCGTATTGCAGCACTACCATCCTGTACTCCTCTATAGACAGCACGTTCTCCACTATAACCACTTAATATATTAAGACCTAATCTATAATTTATATTAACGGCTACATATCCTCTTTTTGCAGAATCAATTGATAATTCAACAACATCATCTAATTCATTATGTCCAGAGAAAAATGCCCCTGTATGAATAAATACAATGACTGGTCTATCTTCAAGTGTATCACCAACAGGTTCATAAATGTCCATATCTAAATCAATATCAAATGTATTCCACTCAAATAAAAATAAAAAAGGTAAATCAGGGGCATTTCCATAAACAACATCCTCTGTTTTTTGATATTCTGTAAAAACCTCATCCAAATATCTTGTTTGTGGAAAAATTTGCAAACAAAATAATAAAATGAGTATATATATATTTTTATTCATATAATAAATATAATATTTTTTTAGTTACTTAAAATAATATTAATTAATTCAATAATATCTAAAATATTTATTGAATCATCTTGGTTTACATCTGAAGCTGCGAATTCTTCATTAGTAGGACTATATGTATCAATTGAAATATTAACAATTAAAATAATATCAATAATATCAATTGATCCATCAAAATTATTATCACCGATACTAAATTGTTCACTATAATAATAAGATTTTTCTTTTAAAGTAATTTGCACCTCTTCTGAATCAGATTTAATTTGATAATAATAATAATCATTAGGATATAAAATTTCATTTAAAGACCAATTCTCCCATTCTATAATACCAACATTATCAAAATGGACTACAGACTCTAAGGAGTCTGGAGGAAATGAGACCATTCTTAAATCAACATATTTAGAATTCTCAGGAACAATAATATTTTTATAGTATTC
>TARA_B110000263_G_scaffold40143_1_pt1 | contig 11995 bp, 7 predicted proteins | sample TARA_B110000263 | Tara Oceans TARA_B110000263 (sample SAMEA4397730) | marine metagenome | biome: Polar Biome; feature: [MES] marine water layer (ENVO:01000295) within the mesopelagic zone...; material: water (ENVO:00002006), including particulate matter (ENVO:01000060) such as......
GTGGAGTCCGAATCCAAGTCTGACCTCGTTCTTAAAGATGTAAGTCGACCCGGCGGTACGCTGACGTTTCCGCTTGCCGATATCGACGAAATGCACGTTGCGAAAACATCGATCATGCCCCAAGGGCAGGTTAATCAGCTTGCCAGTAAACAACAGTTTTATGACTTGATGAAATATTTGTTTATCATTCGCGATGACGGCCCGTTAGCTGCCTTGCGCTTAAAGCCGCCGCCGTCGTTAGTCGCAGCGCGAAAATTGCCCGAGTATGAATCTAAAATCGATCATGCTGGGATAATCAGTTCGTTAGATGACGCTAGCTTTAGTCGAGGGGCAGCAATTTATAATCGGCTATGTGTCAATTGTCACGGTGATCTTCAGCGAGTTGGTTCACTGCCCACTTCGCGTCGCTTCATCAAAGATGCGATGAAAAATGGCGCGGACCCGTTTGCGATGTACCAGACATTGACACGCGGATTCGGTTTAATGGCACCACAGTCGTGGATGGTCCCTCAACAAAAATATGATGTCATTCATTACATGCGGGAGACGTTCTTTCGCGAACGCAATGAGAGTCAATACACGCCGATAACCGCACAATATCTAACCTCGCTGCCCACCGGCGACACCCGTGGACCTAAACCATCGAATATTAATAAGTGGCAACAGATGAATTACGGTCATCAGTTAACGGCGACCTATGAAATCGGAAACGATGCCTCGAACTTCACTTACAAAGGGATCGCGCAGCGGTTAGATGCAGGGCAAGGTGGAATCACCAACGGTGATGCGTTTATGGTATTTGACCATGACACCATGCGGATATCCGCCGCGTGGCGGGGCAAGGGGTTTATCGACTTCAACGGGATTAATTTTAACGGCAGACACAACGCTCATCCGCGGGTGGTGGGTGAATTGGCGTTCGAAAACAAGAATGGTCCTGGTTGGGCAAATCCTGAGAATGGTTCATGGGACGACCCACGTATCGTTGGCCGTGACGGGCGACGTTATGGGCCGCTGCCGAGGTCATGGGCACAATACAAGGGGCTGTATCATCACGATAACCAAACAATAATTAGCTATACGGTGGGTGACGTGTCGGTACTTGAAACCGCATCGAGGGATGAATCTGAGGATGGTATAGTTTTTAAGCGAACACTAAATATTGGATCGCGCAATCGACCACTCGAAATTGCGGTGGCTTCCGTGGGCCCCGATGAAATTGTCGAGAAACTACAACTTGCTAACCCCGTTCAGTCGATTCGGTTTGGACCACTAGTTGTCGGGGTGGAGTCGGATGTCAACGGTTGGAAGTGGCGGCAAGGCGAAAACGGACAATTGCGTTTGACGATTCCTGCCGGCAAAAAAACACAGTTTACATTGTGGGTACGGCGTATTGGTAAAGGCCAATCCGCCCAACAGTTACTCAACTACACACCTACGCAAGTGCCAGAATTGTCAACGCTGCTTCACGGCAGCACGGCTCGCTGGCCTCAAAAGATTACAACGCAAACTAAGATTGGATCACAGCAGGGTGCCTTTCAGACTGACGTGTTGCAGCATCCTGTGGATAATCCGTGGTACGCACAGGTGCGTATGACAGGGTTTGATTTCTTTGCTGATTCTAACCGGATGGCAGTTAGTACGTGGGATGGTGACGTGTGGTTGGTTGAAGGAGTGGCTGATCCGCTGGGACAGAAACTGATTTGGCAACGCATCGCCACAGGGTTGTTTCAACCGCTCGGAGTTAAGATCGTCGACGACAAGATATATATTGGTTGTCGTGATCAGATTTGTGTTTTGCATGATCTCAACGGCGACGGTGAAACAGATTGGTATGAATGCTTCAATAATGACCATCAAGTGACCGAACATTTCCACGAATTTGCGATGGGATTACAACGCGACAAATCTGGGAATTTCTATTATGCAAAATCTGCGAGGCATGCGCTCAAAGCGATCGTGCCGCATCACGGGACGCTACTACGAGTCAGTCCTGATGGGCAGAAAACGGATATCATCGCTAAAGGATTTCGCGCCGCCAATGGCGTTTGTCTTAACGAAGATGGTTCGTTTATAGTGACGGATCAAGAAGGTCATTGGAATCCAAAGAATCGCATCAACTGGGTACGCGAAGGTGGGTTTTACGGAAATATGTTTGGCTATCACGATGTTACCGATAGCGCCGATACTGCGATGGAACAGCCTTTGGTCTGGATAACAAACGCATTTGATCGATCACCTGGTGAACTCTTGTGGGTGGATTCCAAGAAATGGGGACCACTTAATGGACAGTTGCTGAACCTGTCGTATGGATATGGCAAGGTATATGTCGTGCCACATGAAACGATAAATGGCCAAGTCCAGGGTGGAATGTGTGAATTACCGATTGCACAATTTCCGACAGGAGTCATGCGAGGTCGTTTTCATCCGGACAATGAACAGCTTTACGCTTGTGGAATGTTTGCGTGGGCGGGTAGTCAAACGCAATCAGGCGGATTCTATCGTTTGCGTTACACTGGGAAAAATGTGCACTTGCCCGTCAAGGTTGAGGCGACGACCCGTGGGATGAAATTGACGTTTACCGATCCGGTTGAACCTGGTGTCGCGAAGAATGTTGCTAATTACCAAGTTAAACAATGGGCACTGAAGCGAACTGCAAATTATGGTTCGAAACATTACGACGAGCAGATGCTTAAAGTTTCCGGCGTGAGTCTGTCTGATGATGGACATTCTGTCCTGATTGAAATGCCAGCCATCAAGCCGACGTGGTGCATGGAAATAAAATATCAATTACAAGGTGTGACGGGACACACTTTCCAAGGGACCATTCACAACACAATTCACGCCTTACGTGAATGAAATTTAATCGTAGCTGGATTCTTACCTAATCATAATGCTTGAGCGAAAATCAATGAATAAAATCATATTGTCGTTAATGTTACCACTTCTGATGTGCTGCTCGACTGTGTTAGCCGATGATTGGCCGCATTGGTTAGGATCAAGTCGTGACGGAGTCTGGCACGAAACAGGGATTGTTACGAAAATCACCGCCGACGGTTTGCCAGTGAAATGGCGAGTACCCATTGCCGGTGGGTATTCGGGGCCCGCAGTGGCAAACGGTAAAGTGTTTATAACCGATTACCAGCGTCTCACCGGTGATCCTACCAATGGACCCAGTCTCCGAACCAAGATCACCGGAACTGAGCGATTGCATTGTTTGGAGGAAACGACCGGAAAAATATTGTGGACACACAAATACTCCTGCTCGTATTACGTTTCATATCCGTCAGGTCCGCGTGCTACACCTGCTGTGAGTGAAGGGCGAGTTTATTCGCTGGGGACCGAGGGTAATCTTGTTTGCTTAGACGTGCAATCTGGGAAGGTCTTTTGGCAAAAAGAACTAAAAAAAGAATATGAAATCAAAACACCTATTTGGGGTTTCTGCTCTCATCCACTTATTATCGGTGATCTGTTGTATTTGATGGTCGGCGGTGAAGGTACCACAATCGTCGCATTTGATAAGAATACTGGAAAGCAGATATGGGGTGCGTTGAACAGCGATGAAGCTGGATATTGTCAGCCGATATTGATTACGGCTGGAGGCGTACAGCAACTTGTTGTGTGGACTCCAACTGCCATCCACGGTATGCATCCCAAAACGGGTGAGCTGTATTGGCAAGTCGATTTGCAACCAGCTTACGGGATGTCGGTGGTGTCGCCCCGTCATTACGGCGATTTTCTGTTCGCCAGTGGTATTGGAAACGTGGGGATTTGCTTGAAATTAGATCGCGACAAACCTGCCGTGACCGAAGTTTGGCGGGGTACGTCAACCACGGGAGTCTATTGCAGCAATAGTACGCCTATTATCGACAACGGCATAATTTATGGTGTTGGATGTCGCAAGGGCGAACTGCGAGCGGTAGAGTTGGAAACTGGGAAACGGTTATGGGATTCATTTAAACCAACGACCGGTTCGCGACCACAAAACCACGGAACGGCTTTTTTGACTAGACAAGCGGATCAATATTTGTTGTTCAACGAATTAGGTGAGTTAGTCTTGGCGGACTTAACCCCTAGTGGGTACCAGGAAAAAGGGCGTGTCAAATTGCTTGAGCCCACCGGAGAAGCATTCGGACGTAAGGTCGTATGGGCAGCGCCGGCGTTTGCCAATCGATGTTTATTTGTCCGAAATGACAAAGAGATTATTTGTGTGGATCTATCCGGCAAATAAAAAGAGGCCATGATAGGGTCCAGATCGTTGTGTTGGGGGAAAGTAAAAAATGATGAAGCGTAAGAGATTTGTCTCCGGGGTTTCATTTGCTGTTGCGGTATTTTGTAGCGGTGTGCTCGCTGAGCAGGCCCACGCGGTCAAGCCACCCAGCGAAGGCCGTCAGGTGGACTTGTTGCAACGCAACGTACCTGCGGAAGACGCAAATGCAGATCTCGAGATGTTGCAAAAAATCATGGTGGAAATGCATCCTGGGCTCGATATTTATACGTCTCAACAAGAATTCGCTGCGTTGGTCGAACAATCTCGTGTTCAGGCCGGCGATACTATCAAGCTGCGTGAATTTTTTATGAGATGTGCGCGGGTTACAGATCTTGTACGTTGTGGGCATACCTATGCCAGCGTCCCGCTTGCCTGCCAAATGAAATTGCAATACGCAACTAAAATGTTTCCTGTACCCCTGATGTTTATTGATCAAAAAGCGTATGTGAACCATCATCAATCCAAAATTCCCTGCGGTGCAGAAGTGTTGTCCATTAATAACGTCGCAGTGGATGAGATCGTGCAAGTTTTGATGCCCTTGGTTACCGGTGACGGCTACGTCAATACGTTTAGGTATAGGTTTTTAGGGGAGATGTTTTCCATTTCCTATGCCACGGCGTATGGAGAGTCAAAACAATTTCAGATCCAATATCGGACATTAAAAGGGGAAACAAACACGATCAGAGTAGCCGGAGTGTCGTCACATCGTTTGGGACAGTTGATGGAATCGGTGGCACTGGGAGGGCCACAAGACGAAGCGTATCGGATGTCTCGACCTCGTGAAGATACCGTACTTATGGCAATCGATACATTTGATAACGGTCAAGGTTCGCCGCCCTTTCGTACTTACCGAAAGTTGATAACTAAAGCGTTTACGATGATGCATCAAACGGATGTAATTACTAATTTGATATTGGATCTGAGACAAAACGATGGTGGGTATACTCACAGTGAGATGTTCTTATATTCTTTCTTGACAGATAAACCATTTAAAGAAATGTCTAGCGGACAAACCAATCGTAATAGCATTGCTTTTCGTGAACTTCTCAGTCGCAACTATCAATCCCGCGGCGTGATAAAGTATTTTGATCGCCGTTTACAACGAGAAATGGTCGCGGAGGATGATCAAACGTGGGAGTTACAGGACGAATGGATTGTCCAAGGCGTACCGTCGGAACATCGCTTCAAGGGAAACGTCTTTGTGCTAACGGGCGGTCGCACGCACTCGGCAGCATCGGCAATTTGCACGCGACTTAAAGAGCATGGCGGCGCTGTATTCATAGGTGAAGAAACCGGTGGTGTGGAAGGTGTCTTCACTGCAGGCACAACGCTATATTATGAACTTCCCCATACGGGTGTTGAGTTGGCTGTGCCAATTCTTAAATATAACAATCTGGCCAAAATGCCAAAGGATGCTGGCAGAGGAATCGTGCCAAATCATAAAGTGTCCATTCGTCCTGAGGACTTGGTCAGCGGTGAGGACCGAGTGCTTGACTTCACATTGGAGTTGATTGAGGACCTCAAGTGAGCAACATGAGCGAAACAAATTGTTATGACTATCCCCAGTACTGGGACTTAGCATTTGCTGATGAAACCGGACAGGAATGTGAGTTTTTGATCCAGTGTTCACAAATGTATCTTGCTGGCGACGCCAAACGAGTTCTCGAGCCAGGCTGCGGTGGTGGCCGGTTGGTCGTAGCGTTGGCAGCACGTGGTTACGATGTGACCGGTTATGATCTTAGCAATACCGCGATTGATTTTTTGCAACAACGTTTGGATACCGAGGGTTTGCAAGCCCGTGCGGTTGTGGCTGACATGCAGTCTTTTGTGGCTTCTCCGCCGGTTGATATTGCAATCAACACAGTCAGCACATTTCGACACTTGCTTACTGAGCAATCTGCTTTAGCACATTTGAGAGTCATGGCGGAGAGTATTCGACCCGCAGGACTCTACATTATTGGCATGCATTTATTGCCGCCTGACGCCGACTTAGAAGATGAGGAATTGTGGACCGAGAAAGATGACTCCGTAAAAGTGGAGATGCGGTTAACCGTCGTCGACGGATCTCGCGAAACTAGGCAGGAAACGCTTCGATTTGACATGACCGTTGAAGACCTTGAGACGCAGGATGGTATTCCGCAGGAGTTCAGGTCTGAATATCCAATGCGGTTATATTCAGCGACTCAGATTCAAGAGTTGTTTAGCCAAGTCCCTGAGTTTGAGTTAATTGGGGTCTACGATTATCGGTACGACATCAAGGCCCCTCAACCATTAGATGATTGGTTGGGTGATGCCGTGTTTGTATTGCGCCGCCGCTAGCTCTTACGAAAATCAGCCTTGTCAGCTCGCCATTGCCCAATCGGGGCGTTCATCGAATCTTCAAGATCGACTCCGAGACCATCGGCAATGCGATTGATGTAGTTAAAATAGGCGATGACTTGTACAGCAATTGTGATTTGTGCATCGTTGAATCCGGCAGAGTGTAGTTGCGTTACATCGCTCGCAGTCATGGTGTGCGGAGTCAGGGTGAGCTTGACTGCGTACGCACAAAGAGCTTGATCTGCGGTGTTTAGTTGAGCGTTGCGATAATCGTATGCCAGTGCAGTGGCGATTGTTAGGTCGTTGGACTCCAGACCGAAGTCGTGCGAATGTGAGAGTGTTCAGTAATAGCAATCATTGGTGCCCGAGACGACCGTGGCTAGCATTTCTTTTTGCTGCGAGGAAAGGGCATTCGGGGATTTCATCAGCTTGATGTAAAACTGCATCGAAGCGTTTAATGTCTCGACATCGTGACTCATGACGCGAATGATGTTGGCGAGGCCACCGGAGCGGTCGCGGGCAAGTTCATATGCTTGTTGCAGCAGGCCATTTGCTTCGCTCTCGCTGATTTGTGAAATGTACGCCATGCAGAAAAACTTTCCAGTCAAACCTATTGGTTTAAATACTCGAGTCGCCGTTGCACGAGCGGTTCATGTGATCCTTTGATTTTCGAGGAATCCAATTGGAACTCGTAGTCGTGGTGGTCACGTAGAAACACAACGGTATTAAGTGTAATTGCCGCGACGGTGCCGGACGGGTTGGTTGCTAGAATGTCGTAGATCGTGCTTTGCGGGTCCAGGTGTCCAATAATCGCCAGAAACTCTGCTGCCCGCAATCGTACCAGATCGTCTTTATCATCAAGTAGTTCTTTTGCAGTGTTCGCGAATCGTTTGGCTTCTTTGGCGAAACTAGTGCAGGCGGTTAACGTCCAATATCGCATTCGGGGGTTCTTGGATTTCAAGCCTTTAGCGATTCCTTTGGTTGCCTCTGCGAACGGGAGTAGTGCTAGGTCGACTGCGTCCACGAGGGAATTGATTTCCACCTCATGTATTTCACCAAACCGGGCGCCATCGGCGATGGCAACTTCAATCATTTGGTTTTCTGGGTAGAAGCTGAGATCATGGATTTCTTTGACTTGCGTTTGTAAAGCATTACGCAATTGCAACAATGTTTCTCGATGCATTGGGTCATTAGCTAGGTTGTGAATCTCGTGGGGGTCTTGAGAAATGTCATATAGCGACTCAACTGGTTTGGCTTGGAAGAAATGGGATTGTGCTTCGTTCAGTTTGCCTTGGTTGTAATGTGCGCGCCATTCTCTAAATGAGAGCATGCGATAGCGGTAATTGTTTTGCAATGAATCGGGGTAGAAGTTTTCGTAGTTGCGGATGTACTTGAAATTGCCCTTTCTGAAACTGCGGACCAACTCATATTTTTCATCGAAACGATCCGCATAGCCAAATGCCTCGTCTTGCTTGTCAATTATTGCCGCGTCAACTCCGCTGCCGAGAAAGGGCGTGCCGTCCATTGTGCTGGGAATTTGGACACCCGCTAGATTCAACACCGTTGGAGCAAAATCGATAAACGACACAAATCCATCCACTCGTGTTCCAAGGTTCCATGGGTTTGCTGATTGATATTTGTTAGGCACACGAATTACCAGTGGCACATGTAACCCCGATTCATACAGATAGCCTTTGCTGCGAGGTAACACGCCCCCGTGGTCACCGAAGTAGAAGATGATTGTGTTTTCATAGAGTCCGTCTTCTTTGAGACGGTCGATTATTTTTCCAATTGCGGCATCGACAACGGTTTGGCGGTCGTGATATCGAGCAGCAGTATAGCGGGACAGCGGGGTGTCTTGATGATAGGGAAATACGTTCACTTCGGTGGGGTCTGTGTTAAGTGAGGCGACGTCGATTGCTGCTTGAGGAAAGTGAAGTGACCCCTCATGAGATTGAGCAAACGACTGCATGTGAAAAAACGGTTGTTGCGGGTCAGTGCGATTTCTCCAAGATGCTTTGCGAGATGATTCGTTCCACACATTCTTATTGACTGCGTTGTAGTCGGTTTTTACATTGTTGGTGCAGTAGTAACCGGCATTGCGTAAATAAACGGGAAACATCTTGGCACCTGGTGGCAAGTTGGTTTGGGTGATCTTGCGATGATATTGAAACCCAATACGCGGGGCGAGCATGCCTGTCATGAGGGTTGTGCGAGCGACTGAGCAGACGGGACTGTTTGAAAACGCATGTTCAAACGTCAGGCCGTCCTTGGCGAGTAACGTTAAGTTGGGCGTCGGTCCATGCTTGGCGCCGTAATGTTGTTGGTAATGCACTGAATTGTCTTCCGACAACAGCCAGACGATATTGGGTCGATCAGCGGCTTGAGCGGTAAGAAACCCGAAGGTTGTTAGCAAAAACAGCAGTGTTGAAAACTGTGCGATTCGATTCATGATGAGACTGTTGTTGTGACTTTAAAGTGAGGATATAAAATAAAAATAGGCAAGGGTCGTCAATTACGGTAGAAGCTACTTTTTCGTTCCGCAATATATTCAACATCCAAATGTGGCGTCTGCAATGTCTGACCGAGATGCAGTGAGGTTAACGCTGACTGTACCATGCCACTAGTCAATAATGTACGTTTTACATTGTAGGGTGCTTTGCCCGTCATAAACATTTGTTTGGCGTTATCCATAAGTGCTGCCGAGTATACGACATTGGGATTGGGCGGTAGGTAAAACAATGTCGACAAAGGAGTTTTGCGTCGCCGTAGTTTTGCGGCGAAAGTAAAGTCTGTTACAAGCCCGTTGAGTAGCAACATCGTTGCGCGTGTACCATCACGGTAAATGATGCGATACGCAATCGGGTCTGTTACGAATTCTGGAAACTGTTGGCGTGAGGGATAGCGGTGGCTGAAGTTGTTACTTTGAGCGAGTGTTTGGCTACGCGAGAGGCAAGCTTCAAATAATTCGCCAGACCAGCCACCGTTGGCAAAGCTACCCTTGTCGAGCATTCTCCAAACGTCGACGCCACGGACCGCATGAATCGAATGAACGCCTGTTTCGCCACCTTTGCGGCGCTCAAGCATGCACTGTAGGGTTTCTAGTGCATGAAAGTCATAAATGTCCGTGCCGCCGTAGGCGACAATCAATGCTTCCTCGACTTCAGCGCCGTAGGGCATTTCGATACTTGGCATGCGCCAAGTGACAGGAAGTGATGACCCGGCGAGCAGTGGGAAACCTAGTTGTTCCGACTGGGTGACCATGTCTTGAGCCCATTCGAAATTCCAACTGAGGTGTTTGTCATTGAAGACAGGTACGCTGTTGCCGTCTGCTCGAAAAACATCCGTAATACCATTGAACAGGCGGTATCGAGGATACAGTTTTTGCCCGTAAGCATTTTTCTCGTAATCCCCATGCTCACCAATGAGTAGTACGCAATCGACATCGATCTTGTCTTTGCCATTACGAACCGCTTCGGCCACCGTTGGATAGATATTGAAACCGAACTCTTTGGCGCGTCGATGACTTAAGTCATTATCTTTCACTTGATCAACATAGGCTGAAACAACGTCGATTTCCGGATGCACCCATTTTCCGCCGTTTGGATAGCCCACGAGGAAACGAGTGGCCATGTGCCACGCATGCGAACGTTCCCACCATGTAGTGGTAACGATCGCCATCTTTTTCTTAGCGCTATTTGTGGCATTACGCGTAGCGGCAGGTGCACTAAGAGGGATTAATGTAGCGCTTGCTGCGGTTCCAGCGGCGATGCTCGACTGAATAAAACGACGGCGATTTAACGAATTGGGCATGATAGGTACTCATAAAGGAACGTGAATCGATATGTCTTATGATAACCGCGCCGATGTGTGCACTACCAGTACTTCACAATCTGCGGATGTGTTTGTCTCAGAATATCGAGCAGGGCAAGTTTAAGTTTCGGTGTGAGATGTTCTAAGCCTTGCTCGTTGACATCGGCGTTGAGGTGCTGATGTAGCTTTTGGGCGACGGCTTTCAGCGTTGCGGGAGGGAGTTGCTGAAATAAAGGCGAATAGATCATGTAGCTCAATGGGTATCGAAATAATCGTGATTTGAGGTCCAGTTGATAGAGGCTGCGACCTTGGTTGTCGTGGGGTCCCCGTTTAGAAAATGTATCCGCAAACGTAGAAGTTCCTCGCAGCGGCGCGGTCAGATGGAATTCATCAGCGAATAATAAGTAGCGTATCAAATTGTTGTTGGCTCGCGTCGTGCGTCGTGTTGTGAATTCGCTTTCAAACTTAGGATCGCGGTCGAGCGCCGCGTTCATGCTCTTGTCATATTGCCGCCCGCGGATTTCTTCATAGAGTGCAAATGTAATCAAGTTCTGCATTTGCGTTTGGTGCTCGAGTACCATCAGCGCTACGAGATCGCTTTCGTCGGTGAGATAGGCCTTGGTGTTCACAAGTCTAGAAAGATCAGTGACGTTGGCGCCGTCGTCAAAATTAACTTCACTGCGACCTTGATTGGCATCCACCAACATGTTTCCCATGTGACGCATATTCCCATGCGTGCCGGTGACATAGTAACCACCCCACCGTTGAGAAAACGGACTGGTGTGGTCTGAGACGTAGGTTCCAAAGTTGTAGACGGGTTGGCCATTGTGACTAGTGAAAAGACTGCGGACGACCGGACCAGGAACGTTTTGCGTACGCCGTGCTGCATGACATTGTAAACATTGCCCTTTGTCGCGGATGAACTTGGGTGTCGCGCTGCGTCGTTGCGGTAGGCTGTAAAACACAGAGCCTAATGTAGGGTCCGACGCGATGATTTCGACCACGTCACCTCCTGGTACCCATCCCAAATAGATTTGATCATTGAAATACAGAGCGCGGGGTGTGGTCGGATTGATGCGACGTAATTGTAAGCTAGATTTTGAATAGACGAGCGCTTGCGTAGACGGCGACACCTCTAGTAATTTCATCAACGCTGGTAAATAGCCATGTTGGTCGCTGTATCTTAAAGTGACTTTGCCGAGGTCGAGTTTCGCCTGTAGTTGAGTGATCGGGTTGTTGGCAACTGTCTGGTGGTAATCGATTGGGGGTTTTTCAAAATCAAAAAGACCTTGCCCGCTACAAATCTGGGCGAGAAGAAACAATGCGATGCATAGCAACACAAATGTACGACCAAAAACGGCAGGCGGGTGATTCAATCTGGAAACCATAACAAAAGGGTGGGAGAGTGATTGAAGTTCAATGGGAGTTTGGTCATTATAGATAAACAAGCTACTGGGCTTGGGTTGGTGAATTATAGCACAACATAAAAAATAGGAATTACGCAATGGTGTTCAAGGTACGAGCAACGGCACAATTTTTGACCACAAAATCCTATGTAGTCGGAGTTATTCTATTTGTCAGTGTGGCGCTGTC
>TARA_B110000263_G_scaffold250057_1_pt1 | contig 11981 bp, 15 predicted proteins | sample TARA_B110000263 | Tara Oceans TARA_B110000263 (sample SAMEA4397730) | marine metagenome | biome: Polar Biome; feature: [MES] marine water layer (ENVO:01000295) within the mesopelagic zone...; material: water (ENVO:00002006), including particulate matter (ENVO:01000060) such...
TGAGTAGATCCTTTAACACGTTTGTTTCCCCATTTCTATAATCCCATTATCACCTAAAAATTATAGACTCGAATTCTGTTAGATTGTTTAAGGAGATTATAGGATTGAAACGCCAAAGGTAGGATTGGAAGCGCCGGGGGTGGGATTTGAACCCACGAGTCCCGAAGGACAATCGCTAACTATCATTAAATTCGAGGCGATCGCGTTTGACATAGCCTATTTCTGGCTTCGCTACCCCGGCACTATGTATCGTAGTTAATATTTTAAAAAGAAATTCATTAAAAAATAGGTTAATTTAAATCTATGAAAAATTACAAATTATCAATGAACCAACTCGCTTTAGTTATAGGATTATTGTTCTTTCTACTCACTGCAATCCCTCTAACTCTCGCTCAGGTTGTCGACGACAACGAATTAGATTTTAGATTCACATACCTCATCTCTGACAAATCACTTTATGAAGGCGGAGAAGTAATCGAGTTTGAAGCTAAATTCATGAATAATTCGACTCATAACTTGTCAGTGTCCATGATTGCTAGCTCACCATTTCTCGGAGATATCAATTCGAAGAACATTGAATCTGAAACGGTAATAATTCCTAGTGGTGAAAACGGATCAATCAAAGTTCTATTGCCCACAGTAGAAGAAACATATGGACGACAAATACTACGATTGACTGCTTATGCAACATCTACATCCGACGAATCGATTACTGGCGAAGATCAAACACTGTTCCAAGTTGCATTTACAGAGAATTCGGTCTCCAGACTTCCTATTGTAGGATTAATCATTGTCGGGGCTCTTGTAGCTGGCTTTGTTATACGCTCTACGCGCCAAGAACTATCTGACCTATAATAATTCTGAAGATTTAACCAAGTTTTCCACCAAACCTGCAATTAGTATCGGTCCGACTCCTCCTGGAACCGGAGTAATTATAGATGCCTTTTCAGACACCTCTTCTAAATCAACATCACCAATCACTTTACCGTCAACATAATTATTCGCGGCGTCAATAATTACCGCTCCATCCTTTACCATGTCTGCCCTAAGCCATTGCGGTTTTCCAACATCTGTTACAATTATATCGGCAGCAACCAAGTCTTCAAACGTTAAATGATCCCCTAAATCTATCTTTCTCACATTTCCACCCCGATGTTTCAAAACTGACGCTAATGGCCTGCCCAACAAATCAGAAATTCCCACTACTATGATGTTTTTTCCTTCGACAGGAACTTCATGCCGTTCAAAAATTTCCAGTACTGCACTAACCCCTGCAGGAAAATACGATTCTTGATTGCTGTCAATCTTTTCTAATGTAGCTGGATTCAAAGCATCAACATCTTTTTCCAATGCAATTTGCGAAAGAATCTTTTCAGATTCAAAATCTTCAGGCAAAGGCAACTGAATCAATATTCCGTTGACACTATCATCTAAATTCAATTCCTTAACGATATTAATCACATCTTCACTAGAACTCGTTCCGTCAATTTTTCGTATTGCACCGTCAGCTCCTACCTCTTTAATTTTCTTGAGTTTCATACCTACATATCTCTCCGATTCCTGATCTTCGCCTATCAAGATTATTTCGATATAAGGAGTTTTTCCATTGTCATGCAATATGGAAATTTTACGCTTACAGCTTTCTAGAATTTCTGAAGCAATCTTTTTACCATCTACAATTGTCATGTCCTGTGATAGATTCTAATAATGATGTTCTTATAGTTCTATCTCTTATTAAAAAACAAATGCCCGTCAACATAACCGTGGTTAAGACAGGATTCATTGGAGTGACTACTCTAATTGAAGCGCTATTGGACGAACGCGCGTCTCGCAAAGATATTTCTGTACGTTCAATCGCGTCTGGTTCAAAAATGTCAGTTACCGACGCTCAAGAAGTTGAAAAACTATCTTCTTCATTGGATACAGATCTGTATATCGTTGTTAGTCCCAATGCATCATTGGACGCGCCAAAAAACCTCGCATTAAATTTAGGAAAAATAAAACCTACAATATTGATCTCTGACAGTCCAGCTTCAAAAATTAAAGATGAACTTGTAGACAAAGTTGGTTATGTCTTTGTACAGGGAGATCCGTTGATCGGTATCCATAAAGAATTTTTAGATCCAATTGAGATGTCGAACTTTAACAGCGATGTTCTAAAAGTTCTCTCGATTACGGGAGCTTTTCGAGCTTTAATAAACGAAGTTGATAAAGTTATTGAACAAATTAAGAATTCTCAGCCGATAGTTCTTCCAAAGTTAGTGATAGGAAAGCACACTGCCGTGTCCAGCTCCGGATTGACCAATCCATATTCTAAAGCAAAAGCCTTGGCTAGTTATGAAATAGCACGTTTAGTTGCCAGATTATCTGCCGAAGGAGCATATAAAGAAAAAGACCGAGAACGTCGTCTACTTACAGTAAGTGCTTCTCATGAACTCATTCGACAAGCTGCCAAATTAGCAGACGAAGCCCATGAAATTGAAAAACAGGGTGATAGTGTTAATAGATACATTCATGCCACCACTGGAAAAACCCTTACAAAAACGAAATTCTTTGATTCTGTTTAATTTGGATTATTCCGTCCAAACTCATCGACGTCTTGATAATACCACGCTATTGCCTGTCCGTCTTTTGGAATGTACAAATTCGAACTAATTTCTAATAATTCCCAATTACAACATTCTTGGTATTGCCATGCAGACCATGTGAAATCAGGATTATCTCCAGTTCCCAACAACGAATTCACGAAATACGCATTAAACTCACCATAATACGTAGAATCCATATTATCTTCTCCAATTATGAATTCTGTTGAATTATACATGCTAAAACCAACTGGAATGCGTGTTTGGTTAAAGTATAATATGGTTCCGTTCCCAAAATCCACTATCAAGTCGATGTTTACAGAAACATCATCGATATTTCCTTGCATTGCTTGATAATTCTGATCAAGAATCCTGTATTCATTATAAATATACAGAGCCGAAGAAAATGATAGAACTGCTAGTGCAACAAGTAGCACTGTTATTGATTTATAATTTGCACTCATCTGGACGATATATTTTTAGTCACCATATATATAAATATTGGCACTAGGATGGCGAACATTGCAAAATTAGATATTTGGTGAATAATCGAAAATGGAATCCCTGTAATTATTCGCAATATCATTCCATCAACAGTCTGATAAATCAAAAGCCCTTCAATCGAATTTGTCCAAATATCATAAATGAAAGATCCAGTAACTCCAAACGCTCCTAGCACTAATGTCGTCTCAAGCGGTTTTTTCAAAAAACGTTTCTCTATGTTAAAGATACGTCTACATAAAACACCAAAAATTCCAAAGATCATCTCTCCCGACATTAATCCAAGAATCAATGGAAATCCTGCAGCTCCGAGTGGATTTATCGAACCGTAAACCAACCATGACAATGCAGCTATGCTTGCCGCTACCGGAAAACCAAATAAATATCCTGACATAAAAACCATACTATCCATTAATTTTATTTGTGGAAATGCAATTAGTGCATAGTTTGAAGCTACTATTATTGCAGTGAAGACTGAAATAAACGCAATCTCTTTTGTTTTCATTTTAGATCAGAAAATAAAAAATAACCTATGCTTTTATGTTCTGATTAGCTTGATGTTGTCTACTTCGCCAGAAACTTGCAATCTGCGCATTAGTTCCTGAATTTCAGAAGCCTTGCCATCAACAATCAGCAGCTCTAAACATTTTCTCTCGCCTAATTTATAATGTAAATGTGATTTTGTAATTTTATCGAATTCATGTTTTATATCTGTGACAGAATGTTCCTCTCCTTCCTCATGTGTGATAAGTAATATGCACTGCATGGCTCCTACAAGATTTTCTCTGTCTGCTTTCTGATTAATCAAAGAACGTATTCCAGCACGTATTAATTCTGATCTTCCAGAGAAACCCTCTGAACTTTGCAGTTCATCCATCTCTTTAAGAAAATCCTTGGTTAATGAAATACTTACGATTGGCATAACTAATAATACGTACGCATTAGTTAATAACTATTAAATATTAATAAAACATTTAAAAAAGTTAATAGCTGATTATAATGAATAAAATTATCGAACTTGAAGGAGTAAACGTAATTCGTAACAAGAATCTCATTCTTGACAATATATCCCTGATAGTAAACGATACAGATTTTTTAGGTTTGATTGGACCGAGCGGTTCAGGAAAAACAACACTTCTCAAAGTCATGTGTGGATTAATTATTCCTGATACTGGCAAAGTAACATTTCCTTCCACACAGAAACTAAAAATAGGCTATCTTCCACAATCTCTTCCGTCTCTTCCAAATTCTCCTGCAACAGTAATGGAAATCATTGCATCAGGTTTTGACTCTAAACCATTTACCAACAATAAAGAAAAGATAGTTTCAATCGCAAAAGAGATGGAGATAGATAAATTACTAGATCTAAAAATAACCCAACTTTCTGGAGGACAAATACAACTCGTCTTCCTTGTGAGAGCATTAGTCGACACTCCTGATGTTATTATTCTTGACGAACCAAGCAGCAGCATTGACACAAACAGCCAATCCAAAATATTCAAAATCCTCTCCCAAGTTAACAAAAACAATATCCCTGTTATTTTCTCGTCACATGATACCTTCGCTATAACAAATTCAGCTAATCGTATCGCTTGTATAAATAAAAAACTTGATTATCACGGCACATCAAAAGATTTTCTGAGCAACAAACATCTTGCGGAATCCTATGGATACGGCGTTGACGTTCTTTCACATCAAGGACATGAATGAGAAATGCTAGAAATTCTCTCCCATGATTTTATGGTTAATGCACTGATAGGCAGTATTATACTATCAATCACTGCTCCGATATTAGGGATGTTCGTTGTTTCTAGAAGAATATCACTTGTCGGCGATACATTATCGCACTTGGCTTTTGCAGGTATTGCAATAGGAGTATTCCTTGATTTCTTCCCGTTCCTTACTACAATAGCATTTTCAATAATTGCATCGTTGTTGTTGTTGAAACTCATGCAAAGCAACGCACTGAATTCTGATGCTGTTTTAGCAGTCTTTTTCTCATCAAGTATGGCTATTGGAACCGTACTACTCAGTCTTTCGCAACAGATCATCAATATTAACGAGATACTTTTCGGAAGTCTTCTGTGGATCACTACCCAAGATATCATCTATCAATTAGTAGTGGGCGTTAGTATAGTTGTAATCACGATCTTTTCATACAGAAAATGGTTCATAATTTCAATAGACAACGACCTATCCAGAGTAAACAACACCAACGTAAATTTCTATGACAACCTCTTAATTGTACTCACATCAATATTGATCGTTGTATCAGTTCGCATGGTTGGCGTACTCTTGATTTCATCGTTACTCGTGCTTCCAATTCTAATTGCGCTTCAACTTACGAATAATTTCCGAAATACTATTTTTATAGCAATTGGAGTGTCATTATTATGTTCATTGTCCGGTGTAACTTCTTCGTATTATCTGTCAAGCCATCCGTCAATTATCCCGCCAAGCGGATTAATTGTTATAATTCTATCAGCAATATTTACGATTGTTCTAATCAAAAACAACCTCAAAACCGATAACAAGTTCTAGTCTAACTTTTAATAATTTTGTAAACGTATATCTATATAATGAAAAAATACCACTGCCTGAACTGTGATATCTGGTTCAATGAAGACGAATTTGAGACTGAATTATTGGTCAAAAAACGTTCTCATTGCATTGACACAATGGAAAAATCTTAATGTTTAGTCTTTTTATTCATAATCTGACATAACAAATTGATGACTAACGCGGATGTCCACAGTCTTGCCAAAGTAATTGAAAAAAAGTCATTATCCCATGTCAATGAATCAATATCAAACATTGTAATCGACGAACCTCCTCCAGAGATGTGTTTCAGTTGCAAAGGAACAGAATTACTTTGTGGCAAATCAAGATGTCCAATCATCCTAAAAGCAGAATCTATGACTCGCGTTTCAACAACTCCTGACTCGAACAACATTGCCGGCTCAACACCCCCTGGAATCTTTGTTGGCAGACACGGTTATCCAAAGGTAAGTATCGGCCCAATGACGCCCAATTTTCATGGGGATACGGAAATTTTGGATACTCCTGAGCAATGGTACGGAAAATCTATAGACGAAATTGTAGATTATCGTCACTCATTGATTCGAGGAAGTACGAATGTTGACGTTAAACAAGCAAGTACTGGAGGTAGGTTAGTAGAAGATATCCAGGAACTTGCAATGGCATCTCAACCCGTTGAACTAGAGCTCAAACTAACAAAAAAACCGCACAACCGAATATCTTTCAATGAGAATTCTCAACCCTTCGGCCCATCTGCACCCCTGGATCATTTTAGCACAGGTAATGTAACTGTCGACCAAAGAATTGAGAAAGCATATTATGATCGCGATCAAAAATCATCTAACGGAATAGTTGAACTGTACGATAAAGGAGTTCTTGTCTCCCGAATTCAGAAAACACTCAGTGCAGGCAATCTAGGAATCGGAAACAATAGAAAGTTTGTACCAACTCGTTGGGGCATCACTGCAGTAGACGATACAATTTCTAAAAGTCTAGTTGAAAAAATTAAGGACTGTCCAACCATCGACGACTTTCGTGTATACGTACTGAGAAATCTAGACAATCTTTATGTTACTATTCTTTTACCAACGAAATGGCAATTTGAATGGATTGAAGCATGGTTCACAAATACAACTTGGAATCTATGGGGAAAGGAACCGTATATCATTGGCGATCACGAAACGTATTACGGCAGAAAAAAATATGCAAGAGTCGGAGGTTGTTATTATTCGACACGATTGGCCGTAGCTGAATCATTGCTATCAGAAAACAAACAAGCTGGCGCTATACTGCTTCGAGAAATACATCCGGGATATATCTTACCTGTTGGAGTCTGGAATGTTCGTGAAAGCATTCGCCACCAATTGAAGACAAACTACGAATCTTTTGATAACCTGTCTGACACTCTCGACCATGCATTTTCACAACTGAATATACCAAAGAACCAGTGGCTCAATTCTAGTTATTTGCTCAATCATGTTCTATTTCAGAAAAGGCTGACTGAGTATCTCTAGACCGCTTATATAGAAATATGCCATTGCTAGCATCAGGGGAGCATAATCAGCTGAACCATGGGCGAGTTAATAGTTATCTTATTGACATTTTCCCCATAATTTTCACTTCAATAAACTTTATTTTCACTTAGATTTACAAGTAAATTAGGTTCAATTGTCACGCGAAAAATATAATCAAGTTTTTGATTTACTGGAAAAACACCATAAATGGTTTTCTGAATCCATTCCTCTTATTGCATCGGAAAATATTCCAAGTCCAGCTGTACGAGAGGCATATGCATCTGATTTCGGCAACAGATATGCTGAGGGGTGGCCTGGCGAACGTGTTTATGCAGGATGTAAATACATAGACGAAGTTGAACTGATTACAATTGAGCTAGCAAAAAAACTATTCAATGCAGAATTCGCTGACGTCCGACCAATTTCTGGAGTTTGCGCTAATCTTGTTGTTTATTCTGCATTTACAAATCCTAACGACACCATGATGGCTCTGCCTATACCTTCTGGCGGTCATATATCACACGGGCAGAAAAAGTTCTCTGGAACTGCCGGTTTAGTACACGGACTGAACATCGAATATTTTGCATTTGATAGGGAGGAAATGAACATTGACGTAGATAAATCAAAACAACGAATCGAAAAATTGATTGAAGCCAATAATAAACCAAGATTTGCGATGTTCGGAGGAAGTCTATTTCTTTTTCCGCATCCTATGAAAGAGCTAAAAGACTTTCTTCAAAGTCATGATATTTTCATTTGTTATGATTCTGCACACGTTTCAGGATTAATTGCCGGTAAACAATTCCAAGATCCTTTACGTGAAGGCGCACAAACTATGACACTCAGTACACATAAGACACTTCCTGGTCCACAAGGCGGCATGGTTCTTTCTTTCGATAAATACGCCGAGGACATAAAAAAATCCGTGTTTCCTGGCAATACAAGTAACCACCATCTGCATAGCGTTGCGGGAAAAGCAATAGCATTCGCAGAAATGATTGAATTTGGAGAAGAGTATTCTGCTCAAACCGTCAAAAACGCACGCGCCCTTGCTGAAGCACTTTCCTCAAAAGGAATCGCTGTACTGGGCGAAAAGAACGGATTTACCGCATCTCATCAAGTTGCCGTCGACGTTTCAAAATATGGAGACGGAGGAAAATTCGAACACGAACTTGAAGAGGCCAATTTAATTGCAAATAGGCAATTATTGCCTGGCGATATAAAGGCAGGCAGGGATTACAAACGCCCTGGAGGTATCCGATTGGGCAGTTCGGAAGTAACCCGTCTAGGCATGAAAGAATCTGAAATGCAAGAAATTGCTAATTTTATACACAGAATTATAGTCAATAAAGAAACTCCCGAAAGCGTCAAAAAGGATATCATCGAATTTCGAAGCCAATTTACTAAAATTCATTATGCATTTGAAACCTTGGCCGATGCATACAAATACATCAAAATACGTTAATAAAATTCTTAATTTTGTTAATATATTAATATCAGTACTGTAAAGACTATCTATGAAATACTTGCAGCCAATAATACTGTCTATTTTAATTTTCTCTTCATTATTACTTATTCCTGGAATTAAAGCACATGACGGTACAACATTTGAAGCTTATACAAGTAATGCGCCAACAATAGACGGCGTAATTAACGACGATGAATGGGCCGATGCATCTACCGCTACATTCTCTATTCCTGAAGGCGAAGTGACAATTTATGTTATGAATGACAGACGATACCTGTACATTGCCGCTAAAGTTGCCGACAACACACTTGACGAAATTGTCAATGTTGCACTGGACATCTTCACTATCGATTTTGACGGTCGACACGACGGACAAGAATTCAATGTCGGAGAAGATACAATCTCCATTGGCGCACGTAATAGAATCGGAGACGGTTTTGTCGGACCAGGTCTTGATATTATAGACGATGGACAAGTCGACGTCGACGGAATGGTCAGTCGTATAGGCAACTTCAATCATTTTGAAATATCTCATCCAATCGATTCGGGCGACGCAAACGACATTGCAGGAGATTATGGTAAGACAATAGGAGCTAGATTCTTATTCTTTGATCAAAGCGGTTCAGACAATTCTGTAATTAGCGTATTTCCGATAGGAGTAGGCGCTGATGATAGATCACAAAGTCAATGGGCAGATATAACCATTGCAACTCCAACCGACGATGGCTCTTCATCTGGCGGCTTTCCAATAACTGAAGTTGGGATAATTGCCGTTCTGTTGGGCTGGGCTGCATACTTTGGTTCAATAATTCGCAAAAGGCGAAATTGATAATAACGTATTAGCGTATTAACTGATATTGAAAACCGTATACATCGCCATTCCAATCGTTGTACTAGTATTAGCTGCTAGCGTATTCTTATTTGGCGGAGGTTACTTCCAAGAACCGCCGCAGATATGCTATCTGGCCCCACTTGAAAAAACATCCCTTGATTTGTATTATGATTGCGAGGATTTCGATACGGATACAGTACTTAAACTTCCAGAAATTGATCGTGACAAACTAGTTACACACTCTCTCGAGTTAATCAATGAAGATCGCGAACGATATAACTCGCCTGCAATTGAATTGGGCAAATCATCAACCGCGCAAGAACACGCTGAAGAACTTCTCAACATCTGTAAAACAAGTTATTGGAGCAGTAACGGCATGAAACCCTATATGAGATATTCAGCTTCAGGCGGAGACGGCGCAATTAATGAAAACATTCGAGTGATAGGAACGCCTGAAATACAAAAATACTGGACCGAAGAATCCATAGAACAAATAATAGACTGGAATCAATATTCTATGGTAGAGCGAGACGAGGTTAGCGAATTTAGGCACTCCACGAATATTATTCACCCAGATCACAACTATGTAAACATAGGAATTGCCTGGAGCAATTTTTGCGTAACCATAGTTCACCAGTTTGAAGATAGATACATTGAATGGTCACAACCACCGATCATAACATTTAACCACGACTTTATGCTCGCTGGACGCGTCAATTTCAATTCCACCATTGAACAGATAGATATTTTCTATGATCCAATACCAATGCCTCTCTCCGACCAAGAATTGATGAATAGTCCAAGAACTTACGGCTTTGGCCATGTATGCTCGCATATTATGTGTTCAGACGGTTCACTGCCAGTTGCAACTGTTCTTCCTAACAGTGAAAACGATAGCCTTGGACCAGATCTTCTAGAGAGCCTATTGAACCAAGACTCGAATATACCGATACTTGTTGCACACAAATGGGAAGTGACTCACGGAGAAGACTTTACCACTTTCTCGATAGAGGAAGATTTTTCCAACCTTATGAATCTAACTGGCAAAGGAGTCTACACAGTTCTCGTATGGGCATCACCTGAAGGCAGCGACGATGGCATGGTGCTAACGACAATCTCGATATTCTTTTTATAGTTAAAATCAATTCTTGAATATGAAAGTGTTATTCCTTTTACTCGCATTGATGTTCCTGCCTTTTGCATCTGCTCATTTTCCATATATCGCCGGTCCAGAATCATCTGCTCGAGATCCAATAGTAATCGAAGACATTCATTTATCTCAGGTCTGGTATTTTGAGCAGGAAACTTCTGATTCGGATGTCTGGCTTTTTTTCGGTACAGAAACTTCTGATGAATTGTTTGTACAATTAGGAGTTCCCGTTCTTGATCAATTAGAAAACTACAAACCTACTATTACAATTTATCACATTCATGTAATGAACAAAGACGGAGGCCTAGTTGATTTTGATGACTCTGAGGACTGGCACAGCCAGCAACAGTTACCTGATACATTCAGCTTTCACGAACATGCTAACTACACAGCTAATTTTGCAAAACCATCAGAGGCTTGTACTGCAGGAATTTCCAATGAATCACCATGCATCTTCCATGAAACATTTACGGACACATACAGCTGGATCTTGGCCGAAGATAGATTACCGCTTGAACCAGGAAGATACTTGATACGCGGAACATCCGAAGACAAAGGCACCATGTGGATTGCAGTCGGCGAAAGAGAAGATTTTTCAGTTTCATCACTTCCTTCTCTCGTGTCCGCCACTTCATCCATAAACAGCGCACATGGCAAAGAGTCAAACAACACTTCGATATTGATTGCAACAGTCTCTGTACTCGCATTCGTTGGATTTGTAATCTACAGGCGCCGAAGCTCCTAGGGAGATATATTTATATATTCTAGATACTAACTAAATGTTAGTAACGTGATATATGTATGAAAATCAAACGAAATAATCTCATCGATCGAATATTCGAGAACATGTATAATGAGATGGAAAGTCTCAATGGCATGTTCAATAATGTCGAATTCCCCAAAAACGTCGAGTCTGGCAAGCCGTACTTCTATGGATACACCATGGAGGTAGGTCCAGATGGACAACCTGTGGTCAATACATTCGGAAATGCTGATCAATTCAATGGTTCAACAGCAGGTTCCAGACCACAAAATGTCTCCGAGTCCCGAGACCCTGCAGTAGATGTTCTAGACAGCAAGAAAGGCAACTCGATAAAAATCATAGCTGAGCTGCCTGGCGTAACCAAAGAGAGCATCAAAGTTACAGAAAACCAGGGAATGGTCAACATCACAGCAGAGAACGGAGATAGAAAGTACAACAAGAATATTCCGACAGGAAAGAAACTTGACGCGGACAAATCCAAAGCAAATTACTTGAACGGAATATTGGAGTTAAAAATCCCTCTACGAAAATCCGAAGAAGAAAAGAATATTCGAATTGACTAGTTCAACCAGTAAGCTTAGCCCTAACACATTCACTCCCCGTGCATGCTAGGGTTAACTTATTTTTTTT
>TARA_B110000263_G_scaffold87754_1_pt1 | contig 11907 bp, 10 predicted proteins | sample TARA_B110000263 | Tara Oceans TARA_B110000263 (sample SAMEA4397730) | marine metagenome | biome: Polar Biome; feature: [MES] marine water layer (ENVO:01000295) within the mesopelagic zone...; material: water (ENVO:00002006), including particulate matter (ENVO:01000060) such as......
CCGATTTGGCTCTCATCCAAATTGCATAATCAAATGATTGAAAGATCTAGCATATCGTCTAACGAAGAATGTAATAAATCTCTTTGGCCTAGTTTAGAATTTCCAGAAAGACCACAATTAACTCAAAAACCGGCTGCAACAGTAAATCTTGAAGTCAGCGATGACCAACTTATTCAAATTAGTGAAACAGGATTATTGGCATTAAATCTTGAAGAAATGAAAGCAATACAAGCAAACTATCGGGACCCTGAAATCCGCATTGCAAGATTAGAATTAGGATTACCGGAAAAAGCACCTACTGATGCGGAGCTTGAATGTCTTGCGCAAACCTGGTCCGAGCACTGTTGTCACAAAATATTCGCTGCTAAAATTCATCATGTTGATGGAGAAACTGGAGAGGACGTAATTATCGACTCTTTATTCAAAACACATATCGTGAAGCCAACATTAGATATCCAATCAGAAGTCAATTGGCTATTGAGTATATTTCATGATAATTCCGGAGTAATAGCTTGGAACGACAATTGGAGCCTTTGTATCAAAGCAGAAACGCATAATTCACCTAGTGCACTTGACCCATTCGGGGGAGCGATGACAGGTATAGTGGGAGTCAATCGTGACATTTTAGGGACCGGCTTAGGAGCTAAACCAATTGCTAATACGGATGTATTTTGTTTTGGTCCTCCTGATTATTCGGGTCATATACCTGAGGGGTTGTTTCACCCCTCTCGAGTATTCAGAGGCGTTCATGCAGGAGTTCGTGCAGGAGGTAATGAATCAGGTATTCCAACAGTCAATGGAGCAATCGTATTTGACGAAAGATATCTTGGGAAACCATTGGTTTACTGTGGAACTGTAGGTATGATGCCTAGGCTACTACCTGACGGCCGAGAAAGTCATGTCAAAACTCCCCAGCCTGGAAATATAATCTATATGGTTGGCGGGAGAGTCGGTAGCGACGGAATACATGGTGCTACATTTTCAAGCCTTGAATTAACTGAAGAAAGCCCCTCTTCTGCAGTCCAGATAGGCGACCCAATTACTCAAAAGAAAATGATTGATATGGTCCTCGAAGCCAGAGATTTGGGATTAATCCAAGTAATTACAGATAATGGTGCAGGAGGGCTATCTAGTAGTGTAGGCGAGTTAGCAGAATTGACTGGCGGGGCGGATTTAGATCTAGCCGCTGTACCATTGAAACAACCCGGGTTAAGTAAATGGGAAATATTAGTATCTGAATCTCAAGAAAGAATGACTATTGGTGTAAATCCTGATGATTGTGATGCATTTGAAAAATTAGCAAACTTGCATGAAGTTGAGGCCACAGCAATCGGCACATTTACTGACACAGGGGCCTTTGTAGTTCGTTTTGGTGAGGAAACAGTAGCCCACCTCCCGATTTCATTCTTGCATGATGGGTGCCCACAACTGCAGTTAGAGTCTGAATGGATACCTCCTCAAAACAATCCGATATTGTTCCCAAATTCTAATCATTTCGAGATGGGAGTTATTCTTTCCAAATTAATGGCCAGACCGAATGTGGCTAGTAAAGAATGGTGGGTCCGATCTTACGACCATGAAGTCATAGCACAGTCAGTGATCAAACCATTCTGTGGGGTGAATCATGACGCGCCCGGTGACGCAGCAGTAATTGCTCCAATACAAGGAGAAACTCAGGGAGCAGTAATTTCGAATGGGATAGTTCCTAGGTATTCTGACATCGATGCCTATGCAATGGCTGCAGCTAGTATAGATGAAGCATTACGTAATGCTGTTTGCGTAGGTGTAGATTTAGATTTAATTGCAGGCTTAGATAATTTCTGCTGGCCCGATCCAATTGAGTCCGCAAAGACCCCAGATGGCAAATACAAATTAGCACAATTAGTGCGAGCAAACAGGGCCTTAGATGAAGTTTGCAGAGCGTATAATCTACCTTGTATAAGTGGTAAAGACTCAATGAAGAATGACGCTACTTTAGACGGAGAAAAAATAAGTGTCCCCCCTACTCTTTTATTCAGTTTGATAGGGAACCATAAAGATGTTAGAAAAGCAGTATCTAGTGACTTTAAAGAAGTTGGAGACCTGATATATTTAGTTGGAGAAACTCATCAAGAATTAGGTGCAAGTGAACTAGCATTTATGTTCCGAGATGAAACAAATGGTACAAGCGGTATTGGAGGGCAGGTACCTCAAATAGATACATCAAGAAATTTATCATTATACCGAAGTCTAACCAATTCAATGTCTAAAGAATTAGTTTCTAGCGCCCATGATTGTAGTGATGCAGGTCTTGCCGCTGCGGTTGCAGAATGTTGTTTCGGGTGTGATTCTGGTGCAAGTTTGGACCTTTCAAAATTATTTTCTTCTAGTGTAAATCTCGATGCTTGGGGCGCTTTATTCGGGGAAAGTCTCGGTAGAATATTAGTTAGCGTGTCACCTGAAAATGCACAGCAATTCGAAGAATCAATGAAAGGACATGAGTGCAATTTACTTGGAACTGTAAATTCTGATGATAATATAACATTCAGTAAAGGTAATCAAAAAATTCTCTCAGCATCTATGTCTGAATTACGAGATTCATGGAAAGGCACACTAAATGGAGGTGGCAATTAATGCAACCAAGAGTGGCGGTTCTTTCTGGTTTTGGAATCAATTGTGAAACTGAAACGATGGCAGTATTCGAGATGGCTGGAGCTAAAGCCGATAGAGTCCATGTCAATAGATTAGTAACCGGGGAAATTAATTTGGAAGATTACCATATAATGGCGGTTCCAGGCGGTTTTTCATTTGGAGACCATTTAGGCAGTGGCCGATTAATGGGTAATAGGCTTAGGTTCGGCCTTCGCGAACAAGTAAGGAGTTTTGTCAAATCAGGAAAACCCGTAATTGGAATTTGCAATGGATTCCAGGTACTTGTTAAGATGGGATTATTACCCGGGGATGACGATGTCAGTTTAACTCAAACCGCCTCTTTAGCATTGAACGATTCAGGGCATTATGAAAACAGATGGACGACTTTAGAATTTAATTCGGAAAGCCATTGTATCTGGACAAAAGGAATGACAAGAATAAGAGTTCCAGTACGGCACGGCGAGGGCAAGTTCGTCACCGCTGACAAAAATCTGCTTGACGATTGGAGTAAGGCTGGTCAATTGGTAGTAAAGTACGTAGATCCTTCGACTGAATACCCTTCATCTAGTGATGATGTATTACCATATCCAATATCTCCAAACCAGAGTTGGAGGAACATCGCAGGTGTGTGTGACCCTTCGGGTTTAGTGTTCGGACTAATGCCACATCCTGAAGCCAATCATTCAACTTGGTTAGGGGCAACATGGACTAGAGAAAACATAGAACACGGAGAAGGTGAGGGCATGATAATTTTCAGAAATGCAGTAAATTATGTAATAGGAAATTTTGATAATTAAAATGAAAATCTTCTTGCAATAGATGACTTCGCCATCATCATGGCAATCCGTGATGCAACTGATGTATTCTCAGAATGGGCTCTCAAAAATAGGGATGAAGGTATGGAGAGCGGGCATGCAAGCTCAGTTAATGATATGCTAAATCTCGCCATTCCTAAATTAAAAACCTCATTTTCAGCTATAGATGTTGGTTGTGGGAACGGTTGGGTGTGCCGTAAATTAGAAACTCTTGAAAAGTGTCACAAAGTAGTTGGAGTCGATGGTTCAAAAGAGATGATTGTGAAAGCGAAAGCAAAGGGAAGTGGCGATTTTCATTTAGCAAATCTTCCTTCTTGGAAGCCTTTAGATAAATTCGATTTAATCCATTCTATGGAATTCCTTTATTACTTGCAGGATCCTTTAGAAATGTTAAAAATCTTCTTTGAAGAATGGCTAATGCCCGGTGGAATTTTGGTTGCGGGGATAGATCATTATCGAGAGAACAAAGATAGCCTAGATTGGCCCGATACATTAAATGTAAAAATGGCTACATTTAGTGAGAGTGAATGGAAGAGAGGGATGTTAAACGCAGGTTTTATCGATGTAGAAATGCATCGTGCAGGAGTTAAAGAAGGATTTGTCGGGACTTTAGTAATGCTTGGAAAGAAACTGTAAGGTATCAAGCAAAGTTGAATGCAGAGACCCTATCGCATCATCATGGCTGACCCCAATATCAAGGTAAAGAAAGAGGCCACACTGATAGAAATCTTATCGCTTTTACATCCGGATGCAAAAAAGAACTCTCTTCGTCGAATGATTGATCATGGACGTGTAAGGGCCGATGGCGAAAAGGTAACTAGGGCAAATTCTAAGATTTCTCCAGGCGTCACTATTACAGTACTTTCAAAATCTGACGGCGATGAGACGGTTGGAAAGTATAAATCCACAATACCTGCTCCCGAAGTATTGTATTCTGATAAATCGATTATTGTTGTAAATAAACCAGCAGGGCTTCTATCTGTAGCTACAGATAGAGGGGAAGCCGATACCGTGTTTGATCGAGTATTTGCTTGGGCATGGGAGAATGGGAAAACCCGTGCACACCTTGTTCATAGGCTTGACAGAGAAACTTCGGGTTGTTTCATTCTAGCCCGCTCTACTGAAATTCGCGACAATCTTCAAGACCAATTTAAAGATAGATCAATTGAACGCATATATCATGCAGTCGTTCATAGTAAACCCCCCGCCGAATCAGGTATAGAAACAGGGAGAATCCAAGAAATGAGGGATAAGAGGATGAGGCTCGTACCTGAAGGAAAGCGTGCAGGTAAATCTGCAATTACCAATTGGTGGTTAGAGAAGAAGGGCCCTGAACACAGCCTTATTCGGATAAAAATTGATACTGGGAGAAGAGCTCAAATTCGTTTACACATGAAAAATCTAGGGTGCCCTGTGATAGGCGATACAAGACATGGATTTGGTAAAGCAAGTGTTAACAGACTTTGTTTACACGCCTCCTCACTCACTTTCGATCATCCCAACGGTGAGCGAATGAAAGTAGAAAGCCCAATTCCAAGACAATTGATTTCTGAACTTAAAAGGCGTTTAGGATAGTCATTCTTCAGCTGTTGAATTAATAGCAACTTTTCGTGGCATATATAATTTAACTAATATTGCATTTATGAGAGCTATAACTCCCATAACTGTTGCCGAAGCAATCATTCCTTCCATAAATGCATGTTGAGCATTCTCTATTAGTGCTAAACCCAGGAGATTACCTTCTGCCAATAAATCGCCTCCGATTTGCATAGCCGCTGGAAAGGACTCTAGAGGAATATTTCCTAATTCTAAACCCTCTGGGACAATCATATTTCTTTGATAGTATTCGTTTAGTACACTTCCCCCTATTGCGATGCCAAGAGCGCCCCCGACTTCCCTACTGGCATCATTCGTGGCACTACCTACTCCCGCCTTATCCGAAGGAATAGAATCCATTACAACAGTAGTAGCAGGAGCCAAGGTTAAACCCATTCCAAAACCAAGTAATACGAAAATACAGGCAAGACGGATATATTCTGAATCAATTTCTACAGTAGTGAAAATAACCATAGCCGCCGTCATTAAACTGAGTCCCAATGAAATGACATTGTTACTCCCAAACTTAGCCACCAACTTGTCGCTATTTGCTGCTGCGGGCATTAATCCCATCGGCAATGGCAAGAACCTCACAGCGGCTTCTAATGCACTATGGCCTCTAACTAACTGAAAATGTAACATTTGCGTAAACATAAAAGAAAACATTACGAAAGATGCCAACATTATTGCTACTAAACCCAAAGAAAAGCCATTAAATTTAAAGAAATTGATCGGTAACATTGGAAACTCTGCCCTCTTCTCCCATTGAATAAAGACATAGGTTAAAGCAACACCAATTCCACTAATGGCAATCATTTCGCTACTAGTCCAGCCCAATGTAGGGGCCTCAATAATTGCATAAAGAATAGTCCCCAGGGCAGCAATCGATAGAATAGCGCCCACAGGGTCTAAAGGAGTTTTTTTACTATCCTTTGAATTAGGGACAAAAATCAACCCCAAAAGAAGTGCGATTAATATAATTGGAATATTAATTAGAAAAACCATCTGCCAATCATAATTTTCAACAGCCCAACCGCCTACAAGCAATCCAATCGGAGCCCCAATACCAGCCATCATAGTCCAAATACCAATCGCCTTTCCCCTTTCTTCTCTCGGAAAAACAACAATTACAATGGAAAGAGTTGCGGGCATAACCAAAGCAGCTCCAAATCCCATTGCCGCTCTAGCAATAATCACATCACTCGACGAATCTGCATAAAAAGCCGCTGCGGCCGAAGCCGACCCAAGGAGTAATAGCCCTAATTGTAAAGCCCTCTTTCGACCAAAACGATCTCCTAGAGCCCCCATTACTAGCAAAGTCCCTCCGAAAATAAGTGCATATGAGTCAACAATCCATTGTAAATCGCTATTATCTGCTCTCAAATCTTTAGACATTTCAGGCAATGCCACATTCAATGTGACATTATTCAGCATTACGATCACCAAACTCAAACTCATAATCCCCAATATAATCCATCGACTTTCATGAGTCTTATTGTCGTCCATGACTTCGCGGTAGAAAGGACCTTTTTGAAAACATAGGTTACAATATTCGAACCTTCTCGGGTATTCATGCAAAGGCGCTTATGTGCATTTTCTATGGCAATGATTATTGTCGCAGTGAGCATGTCTGGTTGTTTATTTTCTTCTGATGACAGAACATCATCAACGGATGCGAATGATTCCTATGTTTCTATTTTTGATAGACATACTCTTGAATGGAAGAATAACCATACCTTCTCTTATACTTTAGAGGAAGGACCTTATTTTGCACTTGATGTTGAAGAAGTAGACATTGATGTAGACACCTCTGATATATGGGAAACAGGACCTGCAACATCTTCGGTCCACCTTTCTTATTGGTTACCAAGCAACACACTTGAAGGAGAGAACGTACCAGTTATCGCTATCATCAGTCCTTATTTTTCATATGGAGCACAGGGCGATGAATCTCCTCCTACAAATATAGTAAGTGCTGGGCGTGGTGAATTTATTTTCGAAAACTTTGTTCCGCATGGTTATGCTTTTGCCCAGGTCTCAGTTTTTGGTACCGAACTTTCAACTGGTTGCTTTGATTACCGTGGGGCTGGAGAAGGTCTAGGGATCCACAATGCTGTAGAATGGCTAGGCAGTCAAAATTGGTCCAATGGGCATGTGGGTCTTTATGGAAAATCCTACGAAGGAGCAACACAATGGGAGGCTGCTGCTTTAGGTAGCGAATATTTGAAAACAATCGTTCCAATTTCAGGAACAACTGCTCTACACCCTTTACTTTACAAAAATGGTAGTGCGGAAGCCAGAAGTCAAGTTATGCATATGAATTATTTTTCCAGTACTGTAGATTATAATGGTGATGATTTAGACAACATATGTCCTGATATTATCGAAGGCCTTTTTGCTGGACCTGTGACGTATGGTGCAGGTGAATTAGACCCCTATATGTCGAATTATTATGATGAAAGAAGTCATATCGATAAGGCATTTGAAAATTGGAATGGTAGTGTTTATTGGGTTCAGGGATTACAAGATTGGAATGTAGATCCCCACCAAGTATTTGGTGGACCTATTGGGACAAATTGGTATCAAGATTATGTAGATTCAGGGTATGAAATAAGGGGTATATTAGGACAATGGGAGCACAATTATCCTGATCAATGGACCAAACACAATGCCCAGGATAGTGGATATGGTGGGGAGGCAATTCACAATATGACGCGTTGGGATTGGGCTCAAGATTTATTTGAATGGTATGAATACTATCTCAAAGGAAACGGTCCAAAACCAGACGCTGTTGCTCAAGTTCAGAGGAATGATGGCCAATGGCGAATCGAGCAAACATGGCCTCCTGAAGATATAGAATGGCTTTCACTCCCTCTTTCAGAATGTTCCAGTTCAGGGGCATTTACAGGTGGAGGAGCTCCAGCCGTGGGCGGTGGACAAACCGTTACTACAACTTGTTCTGCCATTTCTGAAACAGAAGACATTATGATTTCAGGCCTTATTCGGTTACATTTGGAAGCAGTTGCAACAATGGACGGCGGCCAAATATTTGCAGAATTAAGGGACTCTGAAACAGGTATAAGATTGGGCCATGCTACAATGGATATCAGATATCATGCGGGGGGTTATGATCCTCAAACAGTTTTACCTTCTCAACAATTGACTATGATGATGGAATTTCAAGCAATTGATGCTTTACTTCCCGCAGGGCACGGGATCAATATAGTGTTTACAGATACGGGTGAAGACTATCTTGCTCCAGCATGCGGACCAAGTTGTACTGTACACATTTTACCTTCATTATCCGAGATGTTAATACCTCATATTAATCGAGATTTAGCTAATGTGTTGGTTACGCCGCAGAGCATAGATGCAGCGAATAATTAATCTGAATTATAGATATAAGAGATAATCAGAGCCTCTTTCTTCGCTATAGTCAATTAACTTTCTTGATCTACCTATAATTGCCTCAGCCGCAATTTCTTTCATTGCCTCACTAATCCATCTAAGGCTATCAAAATCATTCATATTAAACCAACCAAAATCTTCAATTTCCTTTTTATCAATTATTATTTTTGATGATTCACAATCAATTAGATATGCTAGAAACACTGCAGGTAAATTTTGAATTAAACATTCCCTGACTCCAACTAAACCGATTACAGAACCATTAATGCCGCACTCCTCTTTCAATTCTCTAACTGCAGCCCGATATGGCAACTCGCCTTTATCGACAGATCCTTTGGGTATTCCCCATAGACCTTTTTGTGGACCAGCGGCCTCTTTTACGAGGAGAATTTGATTATTTCTTACTAGACAAGATGCAACGCCAAGGTCAGTTAGGATTGACTTCATATGGATATTAAGTACAATCTCACTTATCAAATTCTGTTTTCCGAACTGAGGTACAAACATTGGTAGGTTTCATTGGTAGAAAGGTCACCCTTCGACACATGTCTCTACCAAGGCGAGCCATGGAACAGATGGGTTTTGCCATCTGCTGCTTGTCTTGCGATGCTCCAGATATTGCTGGCAGCCAGAGATGTAAATCTTGTATCTCTTCACACGTAAAGGCGAGAGATAAGATATCTTCTGGACCCGCAATAACCAAAGCCGACAGATTATCGAGAGAATTCATAACAATGTTAGCAAATCCTTCTGACTTTATAGAAAATTCAGAACATTCTGAATTAATGACGCATTATAAATCCTTGATTGACGCCCATCAAGGAACTTCTCAACCTAAAACGGCCGAAGAAGTTAAACAGAGATTTGAAGCACAAAGGAAAAAGAAAGAAAAATCATTAATTCGTGATGTGGCAAGTAATCGAAAACGATCATCTGAGGCTTTAACTTCTAAAGAAATTGAAGAATTATTATTAAAAATAAGTGATAAAGTCCCGGAAGAATCCGACTCGTATTGGGAAGAATTACTTGAGGACGTTAGTGAGCTATTAGAGGAAGATTGAAATTACGAGCATTAAAACAGACCATATTCGTGGAGTTAAACAAGATGACAGAAAAGCGAGATCCTCGTGCCCATTGGTTGGACGAAGATCCGTTCGACCAAATGAATAATAATTCCAAGACTCATACTCGTACAAGGGACGATGGTAATTGGCGTAAACCGCATATCCGGGTTGTCCATGCAAATATTTCTGGCCAACCATTTTTCAGATCATTTAACCCCCAGCAATCTCAAAAAATCCCCGTCCACAAAGGGTCGATTTGGCATTTTTCTAAGACCGAAATTGAACATTTAACTCAGGCAACCATGGCATTTGCTTTAGCATTGGCATTTATGACTACAGGTGGCATCTTTGGGGCCTTCTCGAATATTCGAATATTCATAATCGGTGGATCACTCTGCTTCTTTGCCTTAGTCCCCTCCTTTTTATTACATGAAATTGCTCATAAAGTAGTGGCAAGAAGTTACGGATGCTGGGCAGAATTTAGGGCATCTCCTGCTGGACTAAGATTTGGAGTAATAATAGCAGCAGCTTTTGGAATAGTATTTATGGCACCAGGAGCCGTCATGGTTGCTGGTAATACAACAAAATCACAATGGGGCAAGATTGCTTTAGCCGGACCTCTAACAAATGTGGGCCTCTGGTTAATCGGACTTCTGATGGTATTTATGGGATTCAATCAATTGAATGAATATTCTGGCACTATTATGTATTGGTGGATGTGGGGTAATGCAGGTTTAGCAACATTCAACATGCTCCCTATTTGGCAACTTGATGGTAAAAAAATTAAAAGATGGTCTGATATTGTTTATTATTTCTGGTTAATAGTATGTATTAGTTTAATTTGGTTTAATCTAAAATTCCTAGAGTTTCAAACTATATTTTAGAGGCGCATCGTAGCAGATGAAATACAAATTATAAACGAACAGGAAACGACACGATAATTGCTACGATGCAATAGTTAATCTGTTACTTCGAAGATTAAGTTTTTCCCGGCATTGTTTAGATCCGGCTTCTCAAAAGAACAAGTAGCATTATTATTCCATTAATTTGAAAAATCAATTCGTCAATCAACCCAATATTTGTGCTCACGGCCAAAGCCAATATCAAAAGAGATTGGACACCATACCCTAATAATGACGACATGGTTAATTCAAAAGATAAATCTTCACTACCCTTGCCAGCTATGAAATTTACTATTTCATCTTGCCACGAGAATCCAATAAGATATATTTTATGTAAAAAATCAACATGTTTTTGATTTTCCCAAGGTTGAGCAGTGGGGCATATTTTCTCATCAACACGGCTTGTGGTGTCGCCCGCGCCAATTATTCTTGCACGGACTGAAAAATGATTGAACAAAGAGTATTGAAATAAGACTGCCATAATAACTCCACCAGTTAGGAAATGACTCCAATCTAAATATATTCCAAAGGCGTACATCACTAGTATCAATCCAATTGTATCTGCAATCGTGTCCCAATATCTTCCAACATGAGAGGGGCGTTCTCTTATTCTAGCCAACTCACCATCAATAGCATCAATGACGCCCTTTATTACAAGTACAATACAACCCTCAAGTATCATTTCTTGAGTGATTAACCATGCACAAAAAATAGATGCTAATAAGTGAAAATGGGTTACCATCAATACACTCACAGAGGTATTTTTTAGATTCTTAGCAAAGAAACGAGCGATAGGGCGCCCCCAGTCTGAAAGGTCTACTGCGCGACTATCGCCATATTTTCCACCAGCCATAATAAATCATCATCTCTTTAATTTAGTTAGATTAAAGCATTCAAAACAGGCTTTTCATCACAATGGAAAAATGTCATCAATGCCCACCAAGTGATCATATCTAAACTATTTACAAGGTTAGCGACACCTGTATTTTCCTCTCCATAATTTTTACCAGTTGTATCCATCCATTGTTCCATTTCTTCTAACGTATCACAAACTTGATGATAGCACCAATAACCATCAACTAGGCCTCCAAAACCGACGGTTACAACGCCAAGATTATCTTGAAAGCTAGCATGATCGCTTCTAGCCGTTGTATCTTCATAAACTATAATTTCAGGTCTATCCATATCTTGCCAAACACTAGTTTTCCAAGTGTCTGCTGAATAGTTTAGACCAACTAAAGTCCCCATCTGTTCCTCTAACCCTAAAGCATCTGAACCTATCCAATTTGAAAGCCCCACCATCTCAGGTTGATCTAATTGGTCATGATTTGGGCCAGGTCCAATGTAGACTCTCATTGGCCATACTTCAGCATCTTTAGGGTATCCATCTTCATCAAGAGCAGGATCAGGATCCCCATGCGGAGCACCTCCACCGCCGGGCCAATTTACTCCAGCCATATCTAAATTAATATAATTTGTAATAGTTACATC
>TARA_B110000263_G_scaffold182871_1_pt1 | contig 11890 bp, 11 predicted proteins | sample TARA_B110000263 | Tara Oceans TARA_B110000263 (sample SAMEA4397730) | marine metagenome | biome: Polar Biome; feature: [MES] marine water layer (ENVO:01000295) within the mesopelagic zone...; material: water (ENVO:00002006), including particulate matter (ENVO:01000060) such...
TTACATCTATATGATTTACCAACTTTAAATGTTTCATTTTTCCAATTCCTACAATCAGGCCCTCTGAAATCTACCAAAGATAAACCTTGTAGTTTTCCGCCTTTTTTTAAATTATTTTTAACATTCGGAATGAATCTATAAAACAATCCATCTTCTCTATCTTCTGTTTGATAAACAAAACCTTTATTAAGATCAAAAGCTACAGCTTCATGCCTAAATCTTCCCATTGCTTTTAGTGGAACAGCTTTAGTTAATTTATTTTTTGAACTTGGAAAAACTTCAAAATTATAACCATGATTTTTTAATATTTTTCCTTCTTTCGATTTAACCGTTTCTTCACATGATATCCATGTTCCCCAAGGTGATTGACCTCCAGAACAATTAACTAACGTTCCTACTAAACTTAAATGCTGATTAACTACTTTTTTAGTTTTAATATTATAAGTTATTGATGTAGTTCCTCCAAAACATTCCGTCTTTTTTGCAGTACTATCATAAAAATAATTATTTTTTTTTCTAATATATCTGCCCATCTTTTTACCATAAGGATTTTTTAATCTAAAAGTATTTCCTAACAATGGGACGTGACCAATTTCATGATTTCTAACTAGTATTACATGGTTTTTATCTAATTTAAAACAACCCATTCCATCTGCCTTATCTGGAACGTTTAAACCATCATCCATTTTATCATTCAACTTAGATAAAACTGAATATGAAAACCCCTTTGGCAAATTAAGTATACCTTTAGAATCTTTTATCAAACTTAATGTATCTAGATTTAATAAAGCTGAAGTTGAAGATAGTAAGCGAGAAAAAGAAGTTAATCCGATTGTTACAATCGAAATATTTTTTATAAAATCTTTACGAGAAATACTCATTAATTAGAAAGCACACTCTCTACTAATAGTATAACATCAAAAATATTAATCAATTCATCTTGATTAAGATCTGAAGCATATGCTTGATAAGGATGGCTCATCATTGGACTTAACACTGTATTTACTAATCCTATAATATCAGAAATATTAAAATTAAAGTCATTGTTAAGATCACCTAAAACTGGAAGTCCTTTTTTCTCTACAGCTATGCCTCCAAGCATTGACATTTGTCCTAAAAATATATTATCAATATAATTTCCACTACTATTAAAAATATGAATATTACCATCGCCTCTTCCAGAAACATAAATTATTTGACCATCAGAAGAAACATCTATACCATGCAACGTATCAAAAGATGAATTGTTTGTTATCCAATTAACAGATAATATATCGTTTTGATATGATACTGAAGCAAGTCCTTCTGTTTCATATAAATTATCTCCGCCCAAAACCACATAAATGATTTCATCTACAGGTGATTTTATAATATGCCAAGGTGATGAATGTTCTCCTAAATCTATAGAATCAACAAGTTCCATTAAATCTGAGTCCCACATTTGAAGTTTCCCTTCAATAATTGTTGATTGTCCGCTAAACGAATCCATCCAAGTTCCAGCTGAACAACTAACAAATAATCTATTTCCTGAAGATATACATTGTATTGGCTTTAATCTTTGCGTTGTTAAATCAGGAGTATTATTAATTATCTCATCCATAACTACACCTGTTATTTCATTTGTCTGAGTATTTATTTTATAAAGCCAATCAGCTGTATTACTTGCTGTATATATTTCCGTGCCATCATCATTGATGGCTAATCCATGAGGTGCTGGAGAATCAATAATATATTCTTGATTTAAAGATTGTGATAATCCCATTGATGAATAATTTAATGCTTGAATAATATTTGATTCAGCAGTTAGCATCATGTCATTCATTCCATTCATAGGCATCATTCTTGAACAATATATGATTTTATTATTTGGATCAATAGCAAGTAGAGCAGGAGCATCACCAACAAAATAGGAATCAATAAAAGAATTATCTAACAATGAATATTGAGCTATAAAACCTGAAGCTATGGTTGTAACAAACCAATATCCATTTACCTCATCTAAAACAATAAAGTGAGGAGTATTCACTGTATTACTAGTCATACTTTCAATGCACACCCCCATCATCCAATCACAGTTATCAGAAGATATACAATCTGCTTGGTTACTAACATCTGGGCATTGGACTTCTTGATTAAATTCAGTATTTATATTTTGATCAATCTGTAAAGTTTCAGTATCTAAAACCATAACCTGATCTAGCATCTGAATTGTTGCATAAACTTGTTTTGATGTTGGAAAGACTAATGTTATTAAAATTAATATTAATATATTCTTAATATCCATCATATTATATAAGTTAATAAATGAAAATTAGATTTTACCATTGTTTATTCGACATGCCCTTTTTAATAATAGAACTTGACATTTTTAAACTCAATTTTCTTGGTATTAAAGAAGTAAAAAGTTTTACAAATCGATTTATCCTTCCATTTATAATTATAAACTTTCCTCTTTGATAAGCTCTAAGTGATTCATCTACGACCTCTTGAGAACTCATTAGATATCCAGCAACAGGCTTAGATTCCATCTGAGCTCTTTTATTAAAATTTGTTTTTGTATATCCAGGACAAACACCAAGAATATTAATATTCTTCCCTCTATATTCTTCATATAAACTTAATGTAAACGATGTAACAAATGCTTTGGTTGCTGCATATATACTAAAATATGGGATAGGCTGAAATGATGCAAGTGATGAAATATTTATTATACCTCCACTTTTATTTTCTACCATATCTTTTAAAAATAAATGCGTTAAATGAGTTAGCGAACAAATATTAAGGTTAATCATCTCATTATAATTTTTCATAGAGTTATCAAGAAATTTTCCTGAATAACCAAATCCTGCATTATTAATTAGAATATCTACATTAATATTTTTTTCTTTTACTTTATTATATAAAATTTGAGGGAACTCTTTATCAGATAAATCTCCAGCAATAACATGTGCATCATTCATGTAAGATGCTATTTCTAATAGTTTATCTTCACTTCTTGCAGTTAATACTAACTTTGCACCCATTTTATCAAGATTCTGAGCAAAACATTCTCCAATTCCAGATGATGCTCCAGTTACTAATATTGTTTTATCTTTAAAATAATTCATTTAGTACCTCAAATTAATTTTTTTAATTTATTTTTATTTATTCATTTGTTTATAAATTTAAATATGAAAACTAATAAATTTAACTCCTTTAGTGAATTCTATCCATTTTATTTATCTGAGCATAAAAAAAAACTGACTAAAATTTTTCACGCAATAGGCTCATTAATTGTTATTTTTATTATTTTATTTTCGATATATAATACAAACTATAAATATTTATATTTTACACCTGTAATAGGGTATGGATTTGCATGGTTTAGTCATTTCTTTATCGAAAAAAATAAACCTGCAACTTTTAAATATCCACTTTACAGCTTTATAGGAGATTGGATTATGCTTAAAGACATTTTAATAGGAAAAATAAAATTATGAAAAAAATATTATTGTTTATATCTATTGCCCTATTTTTTAATTCTTGTGCACTAATACTAAATTTTCAAGATTTACCTAAACCTATTGGTAATTATATCATTGGTACTGATATTTTTGATTGGGAAGATTCATATAGAGATGAATGGTTTACTCCTAATAAAATTGATTCTAGAAAAATTTCTGTTCAAATTTGGTATCCATCAATTGGAAAATCTGACTCACTTTATCCTTATTTAGATTATCCAGAGCTACGAATTGAAGCTATAGCAAATCAAATAAATCAATCAAAAAATTTAGTTAAACCTGTAACAAAAGTAAAAGGCAATTCATATTATAAAGCAAAACCAGTAAATAAAAAATTCCCTCTTATTTTATTTTCACATGGTTTAGGTGGATATAAAACGCAAAATACTATTGCTATTGAAGCGTTAGTAAGCAAAGGATATATAGTTATATCTGCAGATCATACATATGATGCAAATATTACGGTTTTTGAAGATGGAAGCTATATCGATTATAGTTATAACATTCTTGATAATGTCCCAAAAGAAAAATTTTGGGATGTGAGAATTCCTCAAGTTAATACTAGAGCTGCAGATATAAGCTTTATGATTGACAAATTACAACTAATGAAAAATCATCCAATTTATAATTCAATTGATTTTAATAATATTGGTGTTTTTGGAATGTCAACTGGAGGAACAACGGCTATTGTTTCTTCATGGAATGATACCAGAATTTCTGCCTGTCTTAATCTTGATGGATGGATTGTTCCTGTTGTAGATGAAATTATAAATACAGGTATTAAAATTCCATTTTGTTTTATAGGACAGGAATATTGGGAAGGGAATCCTCTTAATTATGATAAACTTGATAAATTTTATAAAAATTGTAGCTCTGATTCATACCTTTTAAAAATTAATAAAACAAAACACTTTGACTATTCAGATTCACCTCATTTTAGTAAAGTTAGCAGAATGATAGCATCAGGTAAAAATGTTGACAGTAAATTTGCTGAAAGGATTGGAATGTCTGTAGTGGGATTTTTCGATGAATATTTAAAGGGTATAAATTATAATTGGACAGAAATAATAATTAATAATTATGAAACATCTATTCAGTTTAAATAAACATATTTTATATATAGCTTTATGTTTATTTTTTTGCTGTCAAGATAATTTAACTGAGCCTATTGATTGTGCTGACTATGATTTATTTGAAGATGAATGTGGTCAGTGCACTCAATGTGATGAGTCTTGTGACTGTGATTTAGAAGAATGTGATTGGAACCTATCAAAAGATAGCTGTGATGTATGTTTTGGGAATGATACATCCTGTTCTGGATGTATGAATAATCTTGCAATAAATTTTGATGATGAAGCTACTATTCCTTGTGATGACTGTTGTGTATATTCAAATATTTTTATTGTTTATTCTGATAATAATGGATTTGAACCAAGCCTTCATCAAACAAATATTAATGTCCCAATTTATTGGCTAAATAATTCTAATCATGAAATTATTATTAAAACCGTTGATAGTCCTCAACCCAGTTGTATTCAAGATCAAGAATCAATTTATACAAACAGTGATTGTTCTTTATATGATTCATTAGAATTATGTGAAAATGTTAACCAAGGATGTATTTGGGATATCCCTTCTTCTTACAATCAAAATTGGGATAATTTTGAAATAACCATTCCTGCTGGAACAGGATTAACATCTCCTACTCAATATTATTTTATAGGTTTTTCCTATCCTTCAGGTTATCAATATTATTATGATTTAGATAATGAAAATAGTGAATATGGATTTATTAATGTTAACTAAAATTAAATTTTATGAATAAAAATTTAAGACCCTTTCATTTAGCATTCCCTGTATCAAATCTTGAAAGAACCCTTAAATGGTACACTGAAATATTAGGTTGTAGTATTGGGAGACAATCTGATAAGTGGATTGATTTTAATTTATATGGTCATCAAATTGTTGGTCACTTAGCTGATAAATTGAATCTATCTAATACTAATAATGTAGATGGTGAAGAAGTTCCTATAAGACATTTTGGAGTTATTTTAACATATGATAAATGGGGTGAATTAGTTGCAAAATTAAAAAAAGAAAATGTTAATTTTTTAATAAAACCACAGATTAGATTTAAAGGAATTAATGGAGAACAAAAAACTTTTTTTATCAAGGACCCCGATGGTAATGCTTTAGAGTTTAAAGCATTTAAAAATGACTCAAATATTTTTGATCATTAATTAATTTAAAATAGTATTAATTAAAATGATAATATCCTGCACATTTAAATTAGAGTCACTATTCATATCAGAAACTTCAAATTCTGTAGTATCTGGTTCATTAACTCCTAATATAAAATTAACTAGAGTAACTACATCAAGAATATTTATTTCATTATCAAAATTTATATCACCTAATAGATAATTGGGATCTAATGCACATACTATCTCATATAAAAATTCACTTGAAAATTCTGTTTCAAAAACCATACTTGAAAATGGTGTATGCCCCTGATTTACATAAGTATGCAAAGCACTGTAATTGCCCAGATTTAACATAGTTTCATGAATAATATAGCTTCCATCAACCTGAATATCAAGTCCAAACAAAGTAACTAAATTTTCATCATAAGGGATAACATCATCCTGGTCACCATGCATACTTACGATAGGAATATCACCCTCTTCAATCCAGGAAGCATCTCCTACTGCGCCGCATAAATTAACTATACCATGAAAACTTGAATCATACCCCTCATTTCCGCTATTACCTTCCAACCCACCTAAAGAGTCATATTCATCTATAAGAAATGAAGGTATTTCTTCAATATAATTAAGGTAACCTACGTTTACAGCAGCAATTGCTCCGGCAGATACACCTCCAACAAATATTCTATCTGGGTCTACATGATACAATTCTGGTGATGATTCATCCATCATTCTAAAATATCTAATTGCAGCTTTAACATCATGCATAGCTTTCAATACTGCTTTATACGCTGTTTCTTCATTAGGATTGAAAATTAAATTTTGTGTCAATCTATAATCAATAGCAACTGCAACATAACCACGTTGCGCATATTTATTACATAAAGCCACTATATCAGGGCTTGATTTAGAGCCCGTAATAAAAGTACCTCCAAATAAGAAAAAAATTAAAGGTCTTTCATTAAAATTATCATTTTCTGGTAAATATATATCCATATATAAATCTTGAGTGTAGGATGAGCCAAGTATAGTTTCATTTGTATTTTGTCCATATTGAACCTCATACTGAATATCTACCTCAAATATTTCAGCTATATAACGCTCATTTTCGCATTCTTCTTGAAGAAAACAAATTGATATAAAAGTAAATAATATTATTTTTTTCATAATTTAAGTATAGATTTATTTTATTTTTTTATAAATTGAAATTAAAATCAGCCCTAATCCTGTAATAGATCCTCCTAAAAATATATTCCATGAAATATACTCTGAAAAAATAAAAAATGCAAAAAATGTTGCAATAATTGGTTCCCCTAATGGAAAAGCTGCTACAATTGTTGGTGGAACATATTTTATTGAATAGTAAATTGAATTATGCCCTAATATTGTAGGAACAAGTCCTAAAAATAGCAAACCAAGAAATTCATTTACACTAAAGCTTAGTAACGTTTTGTTTACTAAAATAGAAAGTATAAATAATGTTAAAGATGCAGATAAATACAATAATCTAGTATAAACAACAGTATTTTCTTTTTGTCTAACTTGTTCTCCAATCATAAGAGCAATAGCAATAGCTATTGAACAAAGCAATGCATATAAATTTCCAATTGTATATTGAGATTCTAAGTTGAATTGATATCCTAAAATAATAATAGAACCAATAAGCGTGAAGAATAATCCAAGTAAAACTTTATTATTATAATATCTTTTTAAAATATATAATTCTATAAGTAATGTAAAAAAAGGAGCCAATGTTCCTAAAAATGTTGCATTTGCTATTTTAGTAATCTTAATCGCTTCAAAAAATAAAGCAAAATGAATTCCTAATAATATTCCAGCACATATTGTTCTATTTATGTTTATCTTAACTTTCATTTTTCCTTGTGGTTTAATCATACTAAATACCCAAAGAATAATTGTAGCTAGGAACATTCTCCAAAAAGAAATCGAGACGGCATTAACTCCAACTAAGGCTCTTCCAATTATAGGGGATGTGCTCACGGATAAAAGAGCTAAAATAAGAAGTAAAGTAATTTTTGTATTCATAATATTATAAATATTAAAACATGTTATATTAAAAATGGCATAATATTTAATGATTTATTATATTAATATATAATTTAAAGGTTAAAAAATATGTTTACTAAATATTTCAAATTACTTCTTCTAGTCCTACTATTAAACACAAATACTCTTTTATCTGATGAATTTTCTGATGGCCCATACGGAATAAACTATTTTGATATAGCTGAATCGTTTAGTGTCCCGGATTTAAATATCTCTATAGAAGGTGATGTTAATCTAGATGAAACAATAAATATTCAAGATGTTATTTTATTAATTGGCCAAGTTTTAGGTAATACAAACTTAAATGATGATCAACTTGAGCAGGCAGATGTGAATAATGATAATGTTATTGATGTACTTGATATTGTAAATGTTGTTTCTAAAATTTTATATCCACAAGATCCAGAGTGGAATTTAGAAGATAACTGGAGTGGAAATGATTCTTATATCTTTATACATTTTGATGCAAATGTCAATACATCAAGTGCATTATGGGGATCAAGTACTAGAGAACAATTATTAACTACATCACCAAATAATATTCATTATTTTTTCATTTCAAATAGGACACAATATGAAAGTGATATGTTACAAATGAAAGACATATATGATGAAATATTAGAAGGTTTTTCATTAGATGACCAAAATCACTGGAATAATCATTTACACTTTATAAATGAAAAAACATCTGATCTTAATAATTGGTTAGCAACTGCTTTAACAGGAAAATTTTCTTTAGCTATTGATAGCTTCCAAAAATTAAGAGAGATTGGTTATCTTGGAAATCCTGCAACATTTTCAGGAACTTATATCCATTATCTAGCCCATGAAGCACTTTATTTTGATTATGAAAATACTATATTTTCAGAAACAAATGAAACCTATGATGAAATAACTATTTTTGAAAGAGAGCATTATACGGGAGGATGGGCATCAAGTATTAGTGATACTATACAAGTTCCTACAGAATTTTCATCTCTTGTTTATAATCAAATGAAAGTAGAATTATTAAGAGGATGTCCAGATAGTAACATGAACTATAGTGATGCTGGATGCGATGATTATGATCGTATTGCTCATATGTATTTTTGTGATTTAGATGGATCTAATTGCATTGAAATTGCTCGTTGGATTACTCCCTTTGATAGACAACCTCATTCACTAACAGATATTACTCCTTTCCTAGGTGCTATAAGATCTAATGGAGGCGAACAAAAACTTATAAAATTCCAAGAATCAGGTTGGCCAAATAGCTTACTAACTCTTAAAATTAGATTATATAATGGAGAAAATAGTAATGGAGTACAACGTGAAGTTTTACCTATGTGGAATGGAACTGTTCAATTTAATCCAAGTTATGGTGATAATAGACCTCCTCAAATATTTTCTATACCTGAAAATGCAACAAAAGTTGAATTTGTTTCTTATATAACAGGACATGGTTGGGGAAGCGCTGGTTGTTTTAATTGTTGTGAATTTTGTAATTCAAGACATAATTTTTCTGTAAATGGTGGAGTATATGAATTTGACCAATCATTTTCAGATGCTTCTTCTTCAAATCATTGCATGCAACCTGAGACAATCCAAACTACAGGTGTTATACCAAATCAATATGGGACATGGGGATATGGTAGAGCAGGATGGTGTCCAGGAAGAGATGTAACGCCCTATGTAATAGATATAACTGATTACATAGTTATAGGAGATGATAATGTTATCGATTATGATGCATGTAGAGTAAGTGGGAATTCTTGTGTAACTCCTCCAACATGCCAAGGCGATGGGTACTGTCCAGAAATTGCAATGTCTTCATATATTATTATTCATTATTAATATCTAAATTTCTTTTAAATAATCTAAACTAAAAGGGACAGGTTTAAAACCTAGATTTACATTAATTTTATACATTGGGTTATTTTCTTCATTATCTGTCCTTAGCTCTGTAATACCTTTATTTAGAAGTATTTCTATTGCTTTAATCTTGATAGCTGTTGCAATGCCCCTTCTTCTAAATTCTTTTAGAACACCAAGCGAACCTGTCCATCCCTTCTGTGGCTCAGATTTACCAAAAACAAAAATATCTGTTGCACCTATATACTTATTTTCAATTGTAGCAACAAGATCAATACCATAAGAATTTTTATAAAAATCTAAGCATAATTTTTTCCAATGTTTAAATGGAATTCTTGTATGTTTAATACCATTTGGAATTGGAACATCTTGTTCTATCTTCCATTCTAATTCCTCTAGTTTTTTATAATGATTGGGCCAATTAAGCATATCTTCTTTTGAATCGTGAAATCGTATTCCCTCAGATTCAAGTTTTTTAACTAAAGGTTGATACTTATCAATATTTATCTTTTTAAGATCACAAGAATATTCTCGATTTATTTGAACTAATTTAAATTTTTCCTTAATAATTAACTTTTTAACTTCTTCATAATTGAGGTGATCATAAATTGAGGTATGAACTTTATTACAACTGAATATTTCAACTCGTTCAAGCATTTTATCATACAACAATTTTCTATATCCATTATTATTATAATTAGGATCTAAATGTAGTGTGAAAAAAGCAGTTTTATTGTTTTCATCCCTCCCTTGTGAATAATACATTACACCAATGAGAATATTATCTTCATATAATAATAATCTATTACGAATTAAACTTTTATCTCTAATATTCCATTCATTTTTATCTTCATGAGGATGAGCAATAGAATCATGATTAACAAGATTATCAATTCTTGCAAGCTCTTTAAATTCTTTATCAGTCGCAGTAAAATTTTTAATTGTTATCATATCTTATAATAGTGATATTTTATATATAATTATAAGAGAAAAAAGAGCTATGTTTCCAAATATTAAATCACAATTTATGCTTGATCCTGATATTATACATTTAAATCATGGATCATATGGGTCATGCCCAAAACCTATTTTTAATTCACTTATAAAGTGGCAAAAGAAATTAGAATTAAATCCAACTAAGCACTTAGGATTTGACCTATTGAATTATTTAGAAAAATCAAGAATAGCATTGTCTAACTATGTACATTGCAATAAAGATGATATTGCATTTTTTCCTAACCCATCAACTGCTCTAAATACAGTTATAAAAAGTTTAGATCTACAACCTGGGGATGAAATTTTATCTTCAAACCATGAATATGGAGCTTTAGATAAAACATGGAATTATATGTGTAAAAAAACAGGGATAAAATATATACAAACTTCTATTCCTTTACCACTAATCTCAAAAGAAGATTTTATTAATCTTTTTTTAGAAAAAATTACAAAAAAAACAAAAGTTATTTTCTTAAGTCATATAACAAGTTCAACAGGGCTCATATTTCCAGTTGAAGAAATTTGTAAACTGGCAAAAGAGAAAAATATTATTTCTATTATTGATGGAGCACATGTTCCAGGTCATATAAATCTAAATATAAAAAAATTAGATCCTGATGTATATACAGGGGCATGTCACAAATGGATGTGCTCACCAAAAGGTACAGCATTTTTATATGTTAAAAAGAAATTACAAAACATAATTGATCCACTTGTAATTAGCTGGGGTTATGAGTCTGATAATCCTGGACCATCACAATTTTTAGATTATCTTGAATGGCAAGGGACAAATGATGTGTCATCTTATTTGACCATACCTGATACTATTAATTTTTTAGAAAAAAATAATTGGCAAGATGTAGCTAAAAAATGTAGAGAGTTAAATATATGGGCAAGAGGAGAAATTAATCAGTTATTAAAAATTAACCCTATATCAGATGATAAATTTTTAGGTCAAATGAGTAGTATCCCAATAATATCTAAAGATATTTTACAAGACCAGATAAAATTTTATTTAAAATATAAAATTCAAATTCCATTTATTAAATGGCATGATAAAGAATTTTTTAGAATCTCAATTCAAGCATATAATACAAAAGAAGATATATTTAAACTTCTAGAAGCGTTAAAAAAAGAATATTGTTAAACTTTTATTGTTTTCCAATATCCCATTCTAAATCTCCAGAATATAAAAACTGCAAAAAATGTTAAATGGAAACCAAATGCTATCCATGGGCCCCAAAAACCAAATCCCAGAGTTATTCC
>TARA_B110000263_G_scaffold88430_1_pt1 | contig 11887 bp, 13 predicted proteins | sample TARA_B110000263 | Tara Oceans TARA_B110000263 (sample SAMEA4397730) | marine metagenome | biome: Polar Biome; feature: [MES] marine water layer (ENVO:01000295) within the mesopelagic zone...; material: water (ENVO:00002006), including particulate matter (ENVO:01000060) such as......
CGGACTCCAATTTGTGGACCAGCAGCTGAAAAAATTAGAAAGATCAAGGATATAGTAAGTAAACGATCTTTTATATTAATTCTTTTCAAATGAGTATTTATTAATAACTTATTACGCAATTCATTTGATATTTCCCCTAATGCAGGTTGTGATTTATTTTTAAATATCAAAAAAATTATAAATATAAATAAAGGAATATAAAGATAGAGAATAAATGGAAATCTGAATTCAATCATATTCGCTTTCTAAAAATATTTCTATCTAATGTTTGGCCACTTAAACTAAGTATCAAAGCTGGAATTAAAAACCAGCCGAAGAGTTCTTTGTATTGAGTGAATTCTTTTATTTCAATTTCAGTCTTCTCTAAAGTATCTATTGTATTATATATTTGCTCTAGGCCAGATAAATTTGTAGCTCTATAATATTGACCATTAGTTCTTTTAGAAATTGACTTCAATGTTTCTTCATCTATTTCATTTCTAATATAACCTCGCCCAGGAATAAATGAAACATCTTGGTTTGTTCCCGCGCCTATTGTGTAAATTTTAATATTAAATTTAGCAGCTAGATCAGCAGCCGTTAATGGGTCTAATTCTCCAGCATTATTACTTCCATCAGAAAGTAATATCATTACTTTACTCTTTGAATCACTATGTCTAAGTCGGTTAGTTGCATTAGCTATCGCCATACCGATAGCTGTGCCATCGTAAGATTGTTCTGCAACTTTTATTTCACCCATTAAAGAAACCAATACATCTTGATCAATTGTTAAAGGACATTGGATAAAAGATTCTCCAGCAAAAACTAGGACTCCTAATCTATCACCACTTCTTGCTTTTATAAAATCTATAGCAGTATTTTTTACAGCTTCTAAACGATTAGGAGGGAAATCAGTTGCAAGCATAGACGAGCTAATATCCATTACTAAAACTATATCTACTATATCTACATTGGTTTCTTTAATAGAATCAATTAATTGTGGTCTTGATAAACCTACTATTATTAAACATAATGAAAAGTAATTTAAAAATTTTATTAATTTGTACCTTATTTTACCTCTTTTTTTCATTTCGTTTGAAATAAGAGATTCTGAAGATATACTAAGCGTTCCTTCAAAGTTTTTTCCAAAAAAACGATGATATAAATAAAGAGCTAAAATTATTATTAACCCTAAAAGATATAATGGATTTGAGAAAAAAATCATTATTTAATTCAGTAATTGTTTTATTTAATAATCAACATTATAACAAAAAAGGACCAAAAAGATCCTTTTCTAAAAATAAAAATATCTAATTAATTATTTGAATTATTATCTGTTTCATCCTTTTTTTCAATTTTTTCTTCAGCGTCCTTCAATTCGTCCTTGACACCATCAACTGCACCTTTAAACTCTCTAATTCCTTGCCCTAAACCTCGAGCAAGTTCTGGAAGTTTTTTTGCACCAAACATTAAAAGTATTACTAAAGCTATAACTACCATTTCCCATCCACCAGGCATAGCTGCTAATAAGATTTCTTCATTTATCATTTTTTACCTCCGTAAATAAACTCATTTAATAAGTATAATTTAGAATGCTTATCTGAAATACCTTAGAAAATAATAAGCAGTAGCAAAACCAATAATACTTGTAAAATTAAATGTAAGAGTCAATCCAAATTTTACTATCAACATTACTAAATCTAAAGAAACTACATCAACTTCATCCCCAACTATACTACCTAAATTAAATTCAATACTTTTTAAAAAGAATTCACGGACAACACTGTCCGGCAATATCCATCCAAGTAATTCACCTAATAATGTTCCAAAAAGAGTTCCAAAAAAAAGTGTAAGTACAATAACTGAAAGCGATCTTTTATCTAACATTATTCATCCAATTCATTTTTAGATTTTGACTCTATACTTAAACGATCTTTATCAAGCATCCACTTTATAATTGACCATACAATATAAATTGACATTAATGGAAATAAAAGAAGACCTCTAAATAAAAATAAACTAACCAACGTAATTACTAATGCAACTAAACGAAGGTTATTATTACGTCCTCTTTTTAAACTAAGAATAGGGAATTTTGAGAAACGAACTGGACTTATCTCTAAGAAACTCATAATAGCTACAATGACCAAAGCTAACCTTGCATCACCCATGTTATCATAAAGTTTAAAATTAAAAAGCATAAAACCAATAATAGTTATTGCAGCTAATGGTGTAGTTAAGCCGATGAAGTAAGGTTTAGGAACTTCAGATGTGTCAATATTGAATTTAGCTAAGCGGATTGTACCGAATAAAAGTGGCATAAAACTAATTGCTGCACCAAGAATGATTGGTAAGCCCTCAACATAAAGACTATAAACAAGTACTGAAGGAACTGCGCAAAAAGAAATAGTATCCGCTAATGAATCAAACTCTGTACCAAACCTTGATGTTAAACCCATTAAACGAGCAAGTTTTCCATCTAAAACATCAAAAAAGACTCCAACCATCATTACCCAACCAGCTTTAATAGGTTCTCCATTAAAAATTAGTGTAATAGCTAAAAATCCAAGAAACATATTGAATACAGTAGCAATATTAGGGATGAAAGAGCGTTTTAGTCGCTTTTGCTGATTTTTACGAATATTTGTCATAATTCACCGATAATCGTTTCGCCACCCTTAACTTTATCGCCTAATTTTACGTTTAATTTAATATTTGAAGGCATAATTAAATCAGTTCTACTACCAAATCTAATAAACCCCAGTCTTCCACCTTTATGTAGAATTAAACCTTCCTTCGCATAACATAATATTCTTCTAGCAATTAAACCTGCAATTTGCTTTACTTTATAATTCCCAGATTTATGAGAAATTATTGTTACTACCTGTTCGTTCTCATCCGATGCTTTGTGATCAAATGCAGCTAAAAACTTGCCAGATTTATATTCTGAAGAAATAACTTTACCACTAATAGGTACTCTATTTACATGAACATTAAATACATTTAAAAAGATAGAAACTAATTTTGCATCGCCAATATCTGAATCATTAATTTCAACAACCTTAACTATTTTTCCATCGGCTGGTGAAATAATAAGATTGTCACCCATTGGTACAGTTCTTTTTGGATCTCTAAAAAAATTAATAGAAAACAAAAATAATATACCTGAAATAAAATAAATAGTTGAGAAAATTGTATTTTCAATAATATGAGCATAGATACCAATAAAAAATGTAATAAAGAATAAAGGAATAAGAATTATTCGGCCTTCTTTAGCAATCATATCTATAATTTTCCTAATTTAAGTTTTCGATTTATGTAACGTCCATTTCTCCAAATTTTTAACTGAATTTTATCACCAGGTCGTATGTCATTTACTTCAATAATTTCTAAAATATCATTTAGACTTAATACTTTTATATTCTCAACTGCGATAATTATATCTCCATATTCTAGTTTAGCTTTTTGAGCAGGGCTATTGTCATTAATACTCGTTATTATCACACCTTCATTAATTGGTATATTTAAATAAGCAGCAGTCTTTAAATCCAAGGGTTGTGCGCGAATTCCGGTTGTAAAATCTCGAACTATTTGTCCTTTAGTCTTTAATTCTTCCGCTATTTTTATTGCACGATTAATTGGAATTGCAAATCCTATTCCAATAGATCCTCTTTCTCTATCATCTAAAAAAATAAAAGTACTAATTCCAATTAATTGACCATTTGAATTAACAAGTGGACCGCCACTATTCCCAGGATTAATAGCAGCATCTGTTTGAATCATATCTTGGAATACTTTGCCTTCCTGAAGGCCAAAATCAAGATCTTTTCCACTAATTATCCCTATAGTTGCAGTTGGTTGTTGGTTTATATCAAATAGCCCGAAAGGATTTCCTAGTGCGACTACCCATTCGCCAATAATTAATTGATCTGAATCAGCGATCTCTATAAAAGGAAAATTTTTACCGTCTAATTTAAGTAATGCTAGGTCAGTTAAATTGTCCATACCAATAACTTCTGCATCATACTCTTTACCTCCTGGTAGCGTTACAATAATTTTCGTAGCATTTTCTACTACATGATCATTAGTTAAAATATATCCATCAGGGCTAATCACGACACCAGACCCCGAACCTTTAACTTCTCTTTCACGAATTTGAGGTGAAAAAAAATATTTAAACCAAGGGTCTCGTTGGAATGGATTGATTGAATATTTTTGAACCTGTGTTACATTAATACTTGCAACTGCAGGACTTGAAATTTTAATTGAATTTGTTATAGCGTTGTTTCTTGACTCAGTTATTTCAGACTGGGAGAATAAGAAAGTAATAAATAAAAATAATTTTATATTAATTTTGATCATATTCTACTTTAGTTAGAACTAATCCTTGAGGTGGAGCTTTAAATATATTAACATTCTCTAAAGGTCTATTAATAAGTTCTTTAAATTTTTTAAATTCAAATTTTTCTCGAGCTACTTCTATCATAGTACCAACAAGATATCTTACCATATGATGTAAAAATCGGTTACCTGCAATATGATAAGTTACAATTTTGTTGTCTTTTTTCCATAAAGATTCATAAATAATACATCGTCTATGTTCTAGATTATTATTACGACTGAAAGAAGTAAAATCATGTTCTCCATTAATAAGTTTAGCAACATTATTTAATTTAACTAAATCTATTTTTTCTGTTGACCATGTATAATTTCTATCTAATAGATAGCAATTATTGCGAGTTCTGTAAATATAGTATCTTTTTTTAGCTGAGAACCTTGCATGAAATGTATCTAAGACTTGATTACAATTCATTATTCTAATTTCTGCTGGCAAATTTCCATTTAATGCATTTTTTAATATATTTGTATCTAAAGCTGTATCTAAATCAAAATGAGCAACTTGACCTGTAGCATGAACACCAGTATCGGTCCTACCTGCTCCATGAACACGTATAGCATTATTTCCATTAATTTTTTTCAACGAGGACTCTAATTCACCTTGAATTGTTCTTTCGTTTTTTTGTAGCTGCCAGCCACGAAAATCTGTTCCGTCATATTGAATAATTATTTTAAATCGAGGCATATTTATACAAAGTATAAAATGAAATAGTAATGATTAAGATCATAAGTCCATCAGTCCAATTGAATGGAATTGGATAGGTTATACCTCGAGGAAATTGTTTCCCATAGCCACGAAGTTTCATGGATAAACTAATATCATTAGCTCGTTTTAACTCATAAATTAATAGACCAGGCATTTCCTTTGCAGTTTTTTTAATTTTACCAAAACTGGAAATATTTAATTCAAGACCTAATGATTTATGACTATTTTTAACTGAAGTCCAATTAGACTGAAATGTAGGATAGAATCTTAAGGTCAAACTTATAAATAAAAAGAAGTTTTCAACCCATTTCCATTGAAGATTAGATTTTACCCAAATACTCCTTAGTAAAGTCACTATATCTTTATTTGGTGTTATTTCAAAAAAATACATCATAGTTGAGACCATAAGTATTAGACGAAAAAAAGCATATATTGCTTCATAAATGATTATTTGAAGACTATTGTCTGTAAGGAATAATGAAAATAGTATATATAAAAAAAGCATTGCTGGAAAATAGTATACATATGATTTAATTTTAAAAATTATAATATGGCTAATCTTATAATTATAACTTGCTAAAGTGAAAAAAATTATAATATGATAAAGCCAACTGAAATAAGTTTCAGCAAATAACAATGAAGATGAGAATGCAAGAAAAAACCATAAGATAACTAATGGATGCATAACTTAACTTAAAATGAAAGTGTTAATGAGTATCCAATGCTTCCTAAAATTAAATTTTTATAAGGATTAATGGATAATGAATTATTTGATGAGATTCTTTTTAAATATAATGCATCAATTGAAGAAATGAGATGATTAAGGATTAAAGCACCAACGCTAAATGTTGCAAACAATTCTAATTGATCGGAGCGAATACGCTTATTTTCAAATATTTTACGATTTAATTCTAAATCCCATCCCCAACTCCATTTATTATCATCTGAGTATAAATCATCGATCTCACGATTTCGTAAATGTTCATCATTATAAGCATTTATTGAATTATAATTACCAATATCAACCCAGTATTTATGGTCTTTTCCAGAAGAAGAGATACCAGCATGTCTTGAAGCAAAAGCTTTATAATTCTTTTTTTCAATGTTTGAAAAAGTTGAAGAACTAATTAGTGTCAGTAAAATACCTGATTCTATATAATTATAAAAACGAGCTCGCTTTGGTTTACCTAAAGTCTTTTGACCCCAACCTGGAATAATTAACGATTTAAAAACAGGATCTAGTTTTTGGTCTGCTCGAATTTGACTATAAAGTAGAACATTTGAAAAAATAAATAAAATAAAAACTATTTTTGACGTTTTACTAAACATATAAATTGCATTAAAGTTATAATTAAGCATAATTGAGAAAAAATACTTCCATAAGTACCATAAAATGTTATTTTATCATTAAGAATCACTTTTCCTTTGAAAACTCCTTGATCACCAAAATCAACTTTATAATCAACTTTACCTGAAGGTCTAATTAGTCCAGAGATACCAGTATTTGCGCTTCTAATAATACCAACTCTTTGCTCAATTGCCCTAAGTCTAGCCAGCTCAAAATGTTGTCTCACTCCAGATGAGTTTTGAAGCCAAGCATCATTTGCTTCAATAGTAAGAAATTTAGCTCCATTTTGGATAAATTTTCTAGCGACAAAAGGATGACTTGATTCATAACATATAAGGTTTCCAAATTGAATACTGTCAAGAGGGAAAGTTGAGAAAGATTTTCCAGGTGAAAAGTTAGCTTGACCAAAATTTAATTTTTTTAAAATCTTAAAATACTTCGAAAGTGGTATGTATTCTGCAAAAGGTACTAAAAAATTCTTATGATATATTTTATTTTCTTTTAAACCAAAAAAGATTGCACCGTTATAGCTTAATCGTTCATTTAACTCATACTTATAATCAACAGTTCCCATTAATAAGGGTATCCTTCTTTTTTTAACTAACGATTCATATTTATTTTTAAGTTCAGAAACTCGCATATAGGCAGGCAATGCGGATTCTGGCCAAAGAACTAAATCAGGTTCGAATGAATATGCTTCTGTATTAAGAGAATCCATAATAGTGTATAATCTATTTCGGTATGAAACATCCCATTTTTGGTTAGGATTAATATTTGGTTGAATTGCAGATACAGTGCGACTTTTAAGATTATCTTTATTCTCAAAAGATTGAATTTTATTAATTCCAAATATCCAAGGAATTATAAATACAATTATTATTGATATATTTAGTTTTTTATTGAAAAAATTATCTTTGAGTGAAAAATATAAAAGAGTATTCAATAATAAAATCCAAAAGCCAACGCCTTCTGAACCAGTAATATCAATTATTTGAACAAGAGGAAGAAATTTTGTTTGTGTTATTGCTAGGTTTGCCCATGGAAAACCTAAAGGACCAAAACTTCTTAACCATTCAAAAGTAACCCATATAAAAGGAATTATTAGTATTGCATTTCCTAAACGCTTTTCTAAAAATGCTAATAAGGAACCAATTAAAGCCCACATCAAAGATAAATAGATAATGCAACTAAATAGTGATAAAAGTACAGGAAATAATGAAGCTCCTGAATTTAATCCTATCCAATAAAAAGAAATTAAGTTTGCAATAACGGCAGAAAAGAAGCTCCATCTAGCTGATTCTTTTGGTGATTCAGTTAACCAAATATGAATTAAAGGAACAAAACCAAACCATGCAGTTATACCAAGAAAAGGTGGATAAGCAAGACCAATCAATACACCTGATATGATTGAAAGCTGAAATGAAGACCGTTTATTAATTAGATTCATAAACGATTAGTATCTAAAAATTGTTGTAAAAAAATAGCAGCAGCAGTTTCATCAATTTTACTTTTATTATGACCAGTTTTAATTTTTTGCTGAATTAAAGATTTTTTGGCACTCAATGAACTGAGACGCTCATCTTGCAAAAAAACTGGTATCTTAATCTTTAGTTTTAATTTTTTTTGAAATTCTAGAACATTTTTTGTTTGAAGAGTCTCTTGACCTTTCATTCCTATTGGTAAGCCCAAAACAATACATTCTACATCTTTTTCTTCTAATATTTTAATAAATAAAGTAAAAAACTCATCTAGATTATTGTAAGTAATTGTTTTGAATGGCTTAGCAATAATTTTCATAGGATCTGATATAGCTAAACCAATTCTTTTTGAACCATGATCAATGGCTAAGTATCTACCCATACTATTAAATTAATAAATTATTGATGAGTTCTCTCAACTAAATCAATATTTTTCACTTTAGATATATTTTTTATAACACGATCTAACTGTTTTACATTATTCACTTGAATAGTAAAAATTGTAGTTGCTACTGTATCTTTCACTTTACTATCAATTGAAATCATATTTATATTTAATTTAGAAATAGTCTCAGTCATATCTTTCAGTAAACCTTTTCGATCTTGGCCAAGAACTTTCATTCTAACATTAAAAAGATCTTTTCTAGCGACTTCCCAATCAACAGGTAATAATCTATCAGACTCTTCACTTAATAATGGTAAACTTTTACATTCGGTGCGATGAACGGTAATTCCTCGTCCTCTAGTTATAAATCCAATCATACTATCACCTGGAATTGGATTACAACATTTACCAAAATTTGACATTATATTTGAGATACCTTCTATTTTTATATTTCTACTTTCCTTTTTTCTAAAATTAAAAAAATGCGATGAATCTTCTTCCTCGATTGAATCTTTTTCCGGTGAAAGTTTATTAAGTATATCCCTAACAGATATTTCACCTTTGCCTAAAGCTTCGATTAAATCACTTACTCCACCATAACCAAATTTTGAGAATGAACTTTTCAATTCATCAATTTTTTTCAACATTTTTAATCGTCTTAAACTTTTCGTTAATATCTCTTCACCAATTATAATACTTTCTTTTTGCTCTTGTTTTTTAAGATAGCGTTTTATTTGGTTTCTCGCTTTTGATGTAATCACATATTTTAACCAACCATAATTTGGTTGTTGTGTACTACTAGTAATTACTTCAATAGTATCACCATTTTGAAGTTTTGAATTAAGAGGAACAGTCTTGTGGTTTATTTTAGCTCCTAGACAAGTTTTGCCAACTTCTGAATGAACTTCATATGCAAAATCTAAGGGTGTTGAATTAACAGGTAATTGAACAAGATCACCTTTTGGAGTAAAAACAAAAATTTCGTCACTGAATAAATCAATTTTTAATAAATGCATAAATTCTTTAGGGTCATTTTCTTCACTTTGGAGAATATCTAATAATTCTCTTAACCATTTTACATGCGTATCAATATTTTTTGAATCTTTAGGACCTTCTTTATAACGCCAGTGGGCAGCAACACCAATCTCAGCAGTTTGCTCCATTTCTTCTGTTCTAATTTGAATTTCAACCAACTTCCCACCTGGCCCTACTACTGTTGTGTGAATTGATTGATAACCATTACTTTTAGGTGTTGCAATGAAATCTTTAAATCTTTCTTGAAGTGGTTTGAATTTTTGGTGAATTATACCTAATGCTAAATAACAGTCTTCAATTTTATCTACTACTAAACGTAAAGCTAAAGTATCATATATCTCTTCAAATGCTTTACCTCTTTTTACCATTTTACCATATATAGAAGAGTAAGATTTAGGTCTGCCACTAATTAAAGGATTAATCTTATAATTTTTTAGTTCTTCAATTAAAATTTTAGTAATTACTTTTATATACTTCTCACGTTCTTTATTTGAAGATTTAAGTTTCGAAGAAATTTCTTTATAAATATCAGGGTTTAATGTCTTTAGAACAAAATCATCTAATAGCCATTTTACTTTTGCCATACCAAGCCTATGTGATAAAGGTGCATAGACATCACGCGTTTCTACAGCTATACGGTGTTGCTTAATTCTAGGTAGGTAATTTATCGTTGACATGTTATGTAATCGATCAGCAAATTTTATAATAATGACTCTTAAATCTTGAGCAACAGAGATTAGCATTTTCATAAAATTTCCAGCCTGTTTAGCTGTACGACTAGAAAAACGAATCCCGCCTAATTTACTTACACCATTTACTAAGTTTGCAACATCTGAACCAAAACTTTCTTTAATATCTTCAATTGTTGCTTCAGTATCTTCAATAGTATCATGAAGTAGACCTCCAATAATTGTAATATGATCCATATTCCAATTCGCAAGTATTTTGGCTACTTCAACACAATGAGATTCAAAATATAATTCTCCAGATAATCTTTTTTGACTTTCATGAAACCTTGAACCAAACTCATATGCTTTCCAAAGAATAGTCTTTAATTCACTTTCAGAAAGTTGATCATGATGAGTAACAGAACTTAATAATTCTAAAAATGGCTTAGGAAATTCACCAACAAGAAACGGTGCGAATCTTGTGAGAGGATTTTTCATTTAAAATTGTGAGTCAGCTTCCATTTCTACAAAAGAAGACATATTTTCGAAACGAGCAAATCGATCAATAAAAGTTGCTTCAATAATCCCTGTAGGACCATTCCGTTGCTTAGCAACTATAATTTCAGCTTTACCCCTATCATCATCATCTTGAGTATAAACCCAAGGTCTATATAAAAAGATAACAAGATCTGCATCTTGTTCAATCGCTCCAGATTCACGTAAATCTGATAATTGAGGTCTACGGTCACTTCGACTTTCAACTGCTCTTGATAACTGAGATAATCCAATCACAGGTAAATCTATCTCTTTAGCTAAATTTTTTAAGGAACGTGAAATTTGCGAAATTTCTTGTTGCCTACTTTCTGAACCTTTAGGACCAGTCATTAATTGTAAATAATCAACAATGATTAAACCTACATCTTTCTCAGCTTTTAAACGACGAGCTTTTGCTCTTACTTCTAAAACAGACATACCTGGCGTATCATCTAAATAGATTGGCGCTTCTGCTAAAGAACCAACCGCAATACTTAAATTTTTCCATTGAGTTTTAGGTAGTTTGCCTGTTCTGACTAAATGACTATCAACACGACCTTCAGCACAAAGTAAACGCATTGCTAATTGATGGTTTGCCATCTCAAGGCTGAACATTCCAACACCTGTTTTATTAAGAATAGCTGCATTTCTACCCATTGAAAGAGCTAGTGCAGTTTTACCCATACCGGGTCGTCCAGCGACAATAATTAATTCGCCGGGATGAAAGCCTGAGGTCATATCATCAAGATCCATTAAACCAGAGGGAACACCTGTTACCGAACCTGGCTTGGATGCAATTTTATCTAGTTCTTCAAAAGCTTGATGTAAAATAGGATCAATATGCTTGAATCCACCTCGTAGTCTTTTCTCAGAAATATTAAAAATAGCTGATTCAGCTGAGTCTAATATTTCATCAACATCTTGTGAATCTTCAAAAGCATCTTTTGAAACTTCATGAGATACTTTAATAAGAGTTCTTAAGAGATGTTTCTCGAGAACTATCTTTGAATAATGTTCAACATTTGCTGTTGTTGGAACAGATTCAGCTAATCCAGTAATATAAAAAGCTCCACCAACACTTTCTAATTCATTTTTCTTTTGTAATCTATTAACAACTGAAATTGCATCAACCGGTTCTCCTATTTCAAAGAGGTCAACCATACAAGCAAAAATCCGTTCATGAGAAGTTTTATAAAATTGATCAGCAGTTAACCATTGCATGCTTTTGCTCACTGCTTCTTTTGTAGTCAGCATCGAACCTAGGACAGCTTTTTCAGCTTCTAGTGCTTGAGGCTGCGCTACTAATTCATTTAAATTATTTTTTTTTGCCATTTTTTTTATTCAATTAGGGAACGA
>TARA_B110000263_G_scaffold185763_1_pt1 | contig 11886 bp, 12 predicted proteins | sample TARA_B110000263 | Tara Oceans TARA_B110000263 (sample SAMEA4397730) | marine metagenome | biome: Polar Biome; feature: [MES] marine water layer (ENVO:01000295) within the mesopelagic zone...; material: water (ENVO:00002006), including particulate matter (ENVO:01000060) such...
TAAAATAAAGTTAATTAATTTTTAGCATAAGCCATTTCAATGAATTTTTCATATGAAACTTTATTGTTTTTCAATTTAAGATTTGACTTAAATAGTTTAATTAATTTTTGACTTAACAATTGATCTGAAATTCTCTTAACCTCATCTTTGTTAGATAAAACTCTTTCTGAAATAGAATCCAACTCTTTATCATCAGGATTATTTTGACCATATTGCTTCATTTGAATTTTTATTAAATCCTTTGAAAAGTTTTTAATTTGTTCAAAATCAATTTTAATTTGGTTTTTTTCAATAATTTTTGCCTCAATTAACTGGTATCTTAGACCTTTTTCAGATTTCACATATTCCTCTTTAGCTTCTTTTTCAGACAATTCATTTTCTCCAGCTGTCATCATCCATTTTTTAAGAAATGTATCAGGTAAATCAAACTTTGTATTTTCTATTAAATAATCATTAACGTCATTTAATAGTTTTTGATCTGTTTGATTAATAAAATTAGCTTCAGCATCTGACTTTAATTTATCTTTAAATTCACTTACAGATTTGATTACATTTTTCCCAAATAGTTTGTCAAATAATTCTTGATCTAAATCAGCAGGTTGTCTTTCATTAATTTCATTTAATAAAAATTTCACTTGATTAATCTGATCTTTGTTTTTGTCATTTAATTTTAAATGTAACGACAAATCAGAATTCTCATTAAAAAGTCCTTTAGTTTTTAAATCCAAACTTTGTCCAATTTTTAAATTTTTAAAAGCTTCTTTATTTGATTTTCCTTTTATGTTTTTTAATTGAAAAGTAGAAGGATTGTTTACTTCTAATTCTTCATTAGTAAAAGTTCCATTGATTTCAAGTCCTTCTTCTACTGTTTTTTTAGAAACTAACTTGCCGTATTGATTTTGCATATTATTGACTTGATCATCTATCATTTTTGAATCAATATCTATTTCAAAAGAAGGAATTGCTTTTTTGTTTTTAAAAGAAACTTCAAATTCAGGAGATAGACCAATTTCGAAATCGAATATCAAAGTGTCAGAATTCCAATCTAAAGATGTTTGTTCAATTGGCATTGGATTTCCTAAAATCGCTAGTTTTTCAGCTGTTAAAAAATCATTTAAAGCTTTCTGAATAAGTTTATTTATTTCCTCTACTTTAACCGATAGCCCATATTGTTTTTTAATTAAACCAATCGGGGTATGCCCTTTTCTAAAACCAGGTATATTAGCTTTTTTTCTGTATTCAGTTAAAACTTTTTCTACATTTGAATGATAATCTACTTTATCAATAGAAACTGATAAAATTGAATTACGCTTGTCTATATCTTTTCTTGAAACTTTCATGATTTAATCTAAAAATTAGGGCGTAAAAATAGGTCTTTTTACAAAAGTGGCCAACTTTTAAGATTTTAAAAAATTTAAAGTTTCTTCAACAAAATCTTTAAGGTTTTCTGCATGGACCCAGTGACCAGCATTAGATATGTTTACTAATTTAAAATTCGGGAACTGTTTATTGATTTTTGAAATATTTTGGTCGTTTATATAATTTGATTTATCTCCTTTAACAAATAAGGTTTTTCCCTGAAAAAACAAATCAGATGAAAGAGCCTTTTCTATTTCACTTAAATTGTCATAAATAATATCTAAATTAATTTTAAATGCAAGTTCTGAATTATTCTTTCTAAATAAATTTTTCAATAAAAATGCTCTAAATGACGAATCTGGTAGCGATTTTGAAAGAACAATATCTGCTTCTAATCTTGAACTAATTTTATGAAAATCTAACTTTTTTAAAGCTTTTATGATGTTTTTATAATCATTTTTATAATATATAGGCAGTATATCTACAATAATTAATTTATTAATATTTTCTTGGTATAAGCTAGAAAACATCATAGCTGTTTTCCCACCCATTGAATGACCTATCAATGAAAAGTTTTTAATATTATAATGATTTACATAATGCTTTAAATCATTTGCTAGAATTTCATAATTGAAATCTTTGTTATGAAAACTATCTCCATGATTTCTTTGATCAATCAAATGAACTTTGAATCCATTTTTCGTCATTTTATTAGCATAAGACTTCCAATTATCAGACATTCCCAAAAATCCATGTAAAACAACCAACGTATGACTTCCAACTCCGTATATCTTACTTTTTAACAGCATTATTTATTTTTTGTAAATACAAGTTGATCACATTTTCAATGCCCAAATACAATGATTCGCAAATGATAGCATGACCAATAGAAACCTCATCCAAAAAAGGAATTTTGGAAACAAAGTGACTAATGTTTTCAAGGTCTAAATCATGCCCGGCATTTACTCCCATATTTAATTTATTAGCTAAAACAGAAGCTTCAACGTATTTATTGATTTCCATGAAATTGCCTTTATTAAAATTAACTGCAAATGACTCAGTATACAGTTCTATTCTATCAGCGCCAGATTCTTTAGCTCCTTCAATAAATTTAAGTTCAGGGTCTACAAAAATTGATGTTCTGATTCCTTTGCTTTTAAATTCAGAAATAACTTCTTTTAAGAAATTTTTATTTTTAATAGTATCCCATCCAGAATTTGAAGTAATAGCATCAATTGAATCTGGAACAAGGGTTACCTGATCAGGTTTAATTTTATTAACTAAGCTGATAAATTTGTCAATAGGATTCCCCTCAATATTAAATTCTTTGTTTATTACAGTTGACAAACTAATAGCGTCATTATAAGTTATGTGTCTTTCATCGGGTCTAGGGTGAATAGTGATCCCATTAGCACCAAAAGACTGAATATCTCTAGCCATAGAAATTAAGTCAGGATTATTTCCTCCTCTTGCATTTCTTATAGTTGCAATTTTATTAATATTAACACTTAATTTAGCCATACTATATTTTTTTCAAAAATAGAGCTTTAGTCTAATTATTTCTATCGTTTTTTAATTAATTTGCAATAGAATTTAACTTATTATATGAAAATTGCCGTCTATAGTCAAAGCTATGACAAGTCCACTAATAAAATAATGCAAGATCTTTTAGATTTAGGTAAACAATATGATATTAAATTTTATTTAGAAAGTGATTTTTACAAACTATTAAAAATCAATTCTAGTATTTTACCTAATCAAAATACTTTTTCATCTTACGGAGACTTAAACAATTCGTTCGACTTAATGATTACTATAGGAGGAGATGGTACTCTACTAAGATCTGTTTCATTTGTTAGAAATTTAGAAATTCCTATTATTGGAATAAACACGGGAAGATTAGGATTTCTTGCTACAATAAATCAAGATTTGTTAAAATTTGAAATGAGTAAAATTTTACTAGGAAAATATAAAATTGAAAAAAGAACTTTATTAGAAGTTAAAATTAAAGGAAGTAAAATAATTAATGAGTTTGGAATTGCGTTAAATGAGGTAACTGTTGGAAGGCAAAATACTACTTCGATGATTAAAATTAAAACCATTTTAGATGGAGAATACCTAAACTCTTATTGGGCAGATGGTTTAATAATATCCACGCCGACCGGATCTACTGGCTATTCCTTAAGCTGTGGAGGGCCTATAATGAGTCCATTAAGTCAAACGTTGTCTCTAACCCCAATTGCCCCTCATAATTTAAATGCTAGACCTCTAATTATTTCTGATAAAACGAAAATTGAGTTATACGTTTCTGGTAGAGAGAAATCTCATTTAGTTTCTCTTGATTCAAGAATAATTTCTGTTGAAAATGAAAGTTTAATCACTATTCGAAAAGCTAAATTTAAAATTAATCTTGCCTATTTTGAAGAAAATAACTTTTATAATACGTTAAGAAATAAATTACTTTGGGGAGAAGACAGAAGAAACTTATGATTATTTTAATTTTTTAACTTTTATAGGTTTTGAATTTTTATATTTACTTCTAACTATGTTTAAACAATTTTTATTTTTTCTGAGTTTGTTTTTTGTAATGAATTCTTATTCTCAAAAAAATGAATTAGGAGTTTTTTTTGGAAACTCCAATTACATTGGTGATGTAGGCCCAACAACTTACGTAAACCCTTTTCAAAATTCGAATTATGTTTTTGGAATGTTGTACAGAAAAAATTTTAGTAATAGAATAGCAGCCAGAATGTCTTTTAATCATTCAGATATAGGGAGTTCAGACAATTGGAAGTCCAGCACTGATTATCGTAAGCAAAGAGGTAAATATTTTAAAAATACCATTTCAGAAATCAGTTTAGGAGTAGATTTTAATTTTTTTAATTTTGATATTTCTGAAAACTCTTTTCAAATGACTCCTTACATTCACTCTGGCATCAATTTTATTAGATACTCATCATTAAATTATCCAATCGCAAGTAAAAAAGCAGTTGAATATTCTAAGGACATTTCATTTTCTATTCCAATTACTATAGGTTATAAAGTAATGCCTTTTAGTAATAGTATAATTATAGGGCTGGAAGTAACGGCAAACCACACTTTTATTGATAATCTTGATGGAAGTTCTCCAATTTTTGAAACGCCAAACACTAATTCTCAAGCAGCGTTTGGATCTAATCTAAGTCAAGACTGGTATGTTTTTACTGGATTCACACTAACATATATTTTCGGAAATGAACCTTGCTATTGCCCAAAATAATTTTAAATGGAGAGTGAAATATTAAAATCTAAACTACCCAATCATATTGCTATAATAATGGATGGCAATGGCAGGTGGGCTCAAAAAATAGATAAAAAAAGAACTTTTGGACATAAAAATGGTGTTCAGTCTGTTAAGGATTGTATTTCTGGAGCATTAGATCTGGGGATTAACCATTTAACTCTATATGTCTTCTCTACAGAAAACTGGAATAGACCAGCTTTTGAAGTCAATGCTCTTATGAATTTACTTGTTAGTTCATTAAAGAAAGAAACTCATTCTTTAATTGAACATGAAATTAAATTAACCGTGATTGGTGATTTAGATTCTTTATCTAAAAGTACAAGAGAAAAATTAAATAAGGTTATAATAAAGACATCTAATAATAAAAAACTCAATCTTAATCTAGCAATTAGCTATGGTTCCAAGCAAGAATTAGTGAATGCAGTAAAAATCATATCTAATAAAGTTAAAAATAACATAATTTCTAAAGAAAAGATTGATGAAAACATAATAAATGAGCATCTTTACACCCGAAATTTACCAAGCGTAGATCTTTTAATAAGAACAGGAGGGGAAAGCAGGGTTAGTAATTTTTTACTTTGGCAAATTGCATATGCTGAATTATTTTTTACCGACATTCTATGGCCAGATTTCAAAAAGAAAGATTTTTATAACGCTGTATTAGATTATCAAAATAGAGAAAGAAGATTTGGAAAAATTAGTAAACAAAAATAAATTAAGTAGTTTTTTAAAAAATTACACCCTATTAGCATTTTTAATTTTGAGTTCTTTTTCAAAAGCTCAAGAAATAAATTTCAATAAAGGCAGTGAATATATTATTGAAGAAATTTCAGTAACTGGTTTAAAAAACTTCAATAAACAAACTGTAATTACCTATACAGGTTTAAGGCCCGGTCAAAAATTAAGAATACCTGGAGAAGAAATAAGCGCTATTATTAGCAAATTATGGAAGCTGGATCTTTTCAGTGATATAAACTTTTATCTAACAAAACTAGAAGGCGATAAAGCAAGTATAGAAATTCAAATTGAAGAGCTTCCTACTCTTTCTGAATTTAAAATTACTGGATTAAAAAAATCAAAAGTAGAAACAATAGTTTCTGATACTGAATTAAAAAAAGGAAAAAAAATCACTGAAAATTATATAAAAACCACTAGAAATTATATTATAAATAAATACAAAAAAGATGGTTTTTTGAACACTAAGGTATTCATTGATATAAAGCCTGATAGTAGTGAAGTTAATTTTAGTAAAATGTTAATTCATGTTGATTTAGGTGACAGGGTTAAAATAGATAAAATTAATTTTGTTGGCAACGAAATTGTAAAGTCCAAGAAATTAAAAAAGAAAATGAAAAACACCAAGACTAAACTCTTGGGAAGATTTTGGAAAAAATCAAAATATATTGAAAAAGATTATAAAGAAGATTTAACATCAATTATTGATTTTTATAAAGAAAAGGGGTATCGTGATGCTAGAATAAAAATGGACTCTGTTATTACTAATAAAAACAACATCACTTTAAATATTGATATTGAAGAAGGTAATAAATACTACTTTGGAAATATATCATTTCTTGGTAACTCCGTTTACTCTGACAATCAATTGTCAAGAACCTTAGGGCTTTTTAAAGGAGACACTTATAATGGGATTTTATTGAAAAAAAGAATTGCTGACAACACTAAGCCTGATGGAGAAGATTTGACAAACCTATATCAGAATAACGGATATTTATTCTCTAGCATTAATCCTGTTGAGGTTGCAGTTGAAAATGATACAATCAATTTTGAAATAAGAATTAATGAAGGTAAACCAGCCTATTTTAACAAAATTACTGTAGTTGGAAATACAAGAACTAATGATCACGTTATATATAGAGAGTTAAGAACTAAACCTGGAGAATTATACAGTAAAGATAAAGTCGTAAGAACAGTTAGAGAGCTAGGGCAAATGGGGTTCTTTGATGCTGAACAAATTAGTCCTGATTTTAAAAATGTTGACCCTAATGCTGGAACTGTTGATATAGAGTATGGTCTTGTTGAAAAAGGGGCTAGTCAAGTTGAACTTCAAGGTGGCTATGGTGGAGGTGGTTTTATTGGAACTCTAGGACTTTCTTTTAATAACTTTTCTGTTAGAAATTTACGTAATAAAGCAGCTTACAAGCCTGTTCCAATGGGAGATGGTCAAAGTATATCTTTACGATTTCAAGCAAATAGATTTTACAATACATCGAGTTTTTCGTTTTCAGAACCTTGGTTAGGAGGAAGGCAACCCGTTTCATTCTCTGCTTCTATATCTAGAACAAAGCAATTTAGATATGATTACATGACTGGATTAGCTAATAAAAATCAATTTTTTGAGATTTCAGGAGCTACAATTGGTCTAGGAAGGAGATTAAGAGTTCCAGATGATTTTTTCACACTACAACAATCTATAGGATATCAATATTATAATTTAAACAACTACTATACTGGTCTGTTTACTTTTGGAGATGGAAAATCTAATAATATAGCTTATACCATCAATTTATCTAGAGACAACACATACACAAATCCTGTTTTTCCTATGGGTGGTTCTCAATTTTCATTAAGTGGGAAGTTTACATTGCCTTATTCATTGTTTAACGACATTGATTATGCAGATTTAGGAAATCAAACAGCATATCAAGATGATGATGGCAATGCAGATCAAGCAAAGATTGATCAGGAAAGATTTAAATGGCTAGAGTTTTATAAAATAAAATTTAACGGTACTTGGTATACTAGAATAATCAATAAATTAGTTTTAAGAACTCATGCTGAATTCGGTTTCTTAGGAGCTTATAATAATGACAGAGGTGTTATTCCATTTGATAGGTTTTACTTAGGAGGAGATGGTATGTCACAATATGCAATGGATGGTAGAGAAACTGTAGCTTTAAGAGGATACACTAATCAATCACTTTCAAGTCAAGAAGGCTCAACTATCTATAATAAATTTTCTCTTGAATTAAGATACCCTATTACTCTTAAACCTTCTGCTTCAATTTTTGCATTAACATTTTTAGAATCCGGAAATGGATATGATAATTTCAGAGATTTTAATCCATTTAATTCTAAAAGATCTGCTGGACTTGGTATAAGAATCTTTATGCCAGCTTTTGGACTTTTAGGAATTGATTTTGGTTATGGCTTAGACAGTGATATAACAGGTGATTTAGAACCTCATGGTTGGGAGACACATTTTGTTATAGGTCAACAATTCTAGAATTATTATCTTTAATAAAATTAAAAAATCACAAGTGATTAAAAAAAATATCACATATGTAATTTTCATTACTTTATTAAGTTTTCAAATCTTGTTTTCTCAAAAAAACGAAAGAATTGGATATGTAAATATGGAATATATCCTTTCTCAGATGGAAGACTATAAGCTTGCCAATCAACAACTAGAAGAAAAAATTGGTAAATGGAAAAAAGAAATAGAATCAAAAGAAAGTGAGATTATAAACTTGAAAGATAGTTTGCTAGTTGAAAAACCTCTTCTAACATTTGATATAATTCTAGATAGAGAATCAGAAATAGAATTTGAAGAAAAACAGTTAAACGATTATCAAATAAAAAGATTTGGAGTAAATGGTGATTGGGTAGCGCAAGAACTCATGTTAATCAGGCCAATTCAAGATCAAGTTATGAATGTTGTTCAAACTATTGCTAAACAAAAAAAGTTTGACAAAATTTTTGATCAATCTGCTGATGCAATTATGCTATATTCCGAAAAAAAATACGATATTAGCGACCTGGTTTTAAAAAGTATTTTAAGAACCGAAAAACTAGAAAAGCTTGATATTGAATTTGAGGATGAAAGTTTTAATCCAGAATATGAAGCTAGAAAAAAATTAATTGAGGAGAAAAAAGCTAAAAAAGCTAAAGAAGTTAAATCAAAAAGAGAATTGCTTTTAAAACAAAGAGAAGATAAAAGACAAGAATATCAAAGAAAAAGAGATAGTCTTTTAAAATTAAGAAAAGAGAAAATAACCCTAAAAAAAGTTAAAAAATGAAAACTTTTAAAAAATTAAGTACTATTATTTTATTTTTATTTGCAGTAATGACTATGGCAGCTCAAAGTAAAGTTGCACATATTGATTCACAAGCATTAATCAGTGAAATGCCTGAAGTTAAAGAGGCTCAAGCTCAACTTGAGAAACTTCAAAAAACTTATGCTACTGAAATCGATGCATCAATGAAAGAATACCAAACTAAGCTTCAAACATATTCTGCTGATGCACAAAATCAAACAGAAGTTACTAATCAAGCTCGTCAAAAAGAATTACAAGGAATGGAGCAAAATATTCAACAGTATCAACAAACTGCGTCTCAAGACGTTCAAAAGAAGCAAGCTGATTTACTTAAACCTTTAATTGATAAAGCTAAAGCAGCAATTCAAAAAATTGCTAAAGAGCAAGGATTTGACTATGTTATAGATGCTACTCAAGGTGGTAGCTTAATATTAGCTAACGGAAAAGATTTAATAGAAGAAGTTAAAGTAGAGTTAGGATTCTAAATCTTTTTTAATTTTTATAAAAGACAAAAACTACCTAAATTTCTCTAGGTAGTTTTTTTTTATTTTTTAATTAATGAATAACTCACCAATAGGTATTTTTGATTCAGGGATAGGTGGAATTACCATCTTTAACTCTATAAAAAAACTATTACCTAAAGAAAATATTATATATTTTTCTGATAATTTACACTATCCCTACGGAAATAAACCAATAGAAAACATAAAAAAACTGAGTTATAATAATACCCAATGGCTATTAAATAAAGGATGTAAATTAATTGTGGTTGCATGCAATACTGCAACAACAAATAGTATCTCAGAACTTAGAAGTAATTTTACTTTACCATTTGTAGGTATTGAGCCTGCTATTAAACCTGCGTCCATAAAAACTAAAACAGGCAAAATTGGAGTTTTAGCTACAAAAGGAACTCTCTCTAGTAATTTATTTAACTTAACTTCAATTAACCATGCTTCAGGCATTAAAATAATTGAAAAAAATGAGGATGAATTGGTTCAGTTAATTGAAAAAGGAATTTTTGAAGGTCCTGAGATTGAGAATTTACTGCACAAATATCTTGATTTTTTGATAGTTGAAAAAATAGATCATCTAGTTTTAGGATGCACTCACTATCCTTTTTTAAATAAAGTGCTTTCAAAAATTTTACCAAATTCAGTTAAAATAATTGATAGTGGAAAAGCAGTTGCAAAACAAACCAAAACTTTATTAAGTAAATATGAAATTGAAAATAAGTCTAAACAAGGAGAATATTCGTTTTATTGTAATGGAGATTCAACATCGTTAAATAAAGTTTTAAATTATAAATTTGAAATCAACAAAATCTAATGGAAAAACACAATATTAAATTTAAAGAAACTAGCAGAGAAAGTGAATTAGAGTTTTACTCAAATATTTTTTTATCAAAAAAAAGGATTGAATTTGAAAAAATTGAAGAAGCAAAAGATTTTCCATTAATTCAACAAATTTTTTATTTACCATTTGTAAAAAAAGTAGTGCTTAACAAGCATTCTGTTTATGTAGAAAAGTTAAACATCTTAGAATGGAAAGATGTTCAGGATGAATTGTGTAAACAATTAGAAGATTTTTTAAATGATGGTGGACTGGTTAGCCAAGCTGAGCTATCAAAAGCCTCTCCTATTATCGTTTACGCAGAAAGTACTCCAAATCCTAATGCAATGAAATTTGTAATCAATAAACAGCTGTTTAATGATGTTTATGAATTTAAAAAAATTGAAGATGCTAAAGATGCTCCTTTGGCAAAATCATTATTTACCTTTCCTTTTATTCAAGAAATATTTTTTGATTTTAATTTTATTTCAATAATACAGAATTCCAATTCAAATTGGGATGAAAATGTAATGGACGTTAAAGAATTTATTAGATCATTTATTCAAGATAATAACACAATTATTTATGAGGAAAATTTTATTAAAAAGTCTGATCCAAAAATCATAGAAAATTTAGATGATGTTTCTAAAAAAATAATTAAAATAATTGAAGAGCATGTTAAGCCTGCTGTAGCTTCTGATGGAGGTAATATTGTTTTTAAATCATACGATAATGAAAGTAAAAAAGTCAATGTGATACTTCAAGGAGCTTGTAGTGGCTGCCCATCTTCCACTATAACTCTTAAAAGTGGTATAGAAAATATGTTAAAAGAAATGCTTCCTGGAATGATTTCTAGTGTTAATGCAATTAATGGTTGAGATTAATTGGATACGAAGTTTTTAAGATAAGCTGGCTCAAAATAGGCTAAATCTTCAAAATCAGAATTTATAAATTTTTCATAAGATAATATAACCATTTCCTTAGATGATGGAAAATTGTCGATACTTGAAAATTTTAAATTTAAATTCTTTTTGATTAATCTTTTACATTTTTCTTGACCACTTCCGATAAAATGTAACTTAAAACTTGATAATAATTCCTTAAAGGAATCTTTATTTATAATTTCGGGCTTTTCTTTTTGAATCAAATTATAATTAGAATCATAAGCAGCCGAATAAACCTCATCCCTTCTAGCATCTAGCACAGGAACTATTAACCCTTTTTCAATTCTAATTTGTTTTGAAAGAATTAATAGAGTTGATAATGAAATCAATGGAATATCTAAAGCATAGCATAGTCCCTTTGCCGCAGCGACCCCAATTCTTAAGCCTGTATAAGATCCTGGGCCTTTGCTTACAGCAATAGCAGATAATTCGTTAATTGAAGTGTTTGATTCTTTTAGAACTTCCTGAATAAAAGCATGTAATTTGGTTGAATGAGAATAATTTTCATCATTTTTTTCCTTAAACGAGATTACTATTCCTTTATGCGCTAATGAAATTGAACAATTTGTCGATGAAGATTCAATATTTAAAATGTAACACATTAGTTGACGTTGATAGGAACTCCAAAATAAAATTCTAAAACTTTAAGTTTGAAAATATAATCATATTTTGTTCTTATTAGTTCTGATTGTGCTAACTCGTAACGTTGTTTAGCTTGAGTAAAGTCAAATGAATTCATAGCCCCAACCTCAAATTTACTTTGAGCATATTGAAAAGCTGATTTTCTAGCTTTAATTAACTTCTGAGAAGCTACATAAGCTTTATAAGCTCCTTTAGCGTCATTATAAGATTGGTTAACTGTATTTTCTAAATCTAATTTTTTCTGCTCTAAAGAATTAACACTTCTTAAAAT
>TARA_B110000263_G_scaffold241914_1_pt1 | contig 11867 bp, 10 predicted proteins | sample TARA_B110000263 | Tara Oceans TARA_B110000263 (sample SAMEA4397730) | marine metagenome | biome: Polar Biome; feature: [MES] marine water layer (ENVO:01000295) within the mesopelagic zone...; material: water (ENVO:00002006), including particulate matter (ENVO:01000060) such...
CTATAACCAATATCTGATAAATTATTATAATCTATTTTTTTAATACTTGATAAATCTGCTACTACAATAGGTACATTATTACCTCCAATATTAATTTTAGTATTGGATTTTCTCTTTGAATAAGAAAATGGATCTATTGGACTTTCTAATACTTTAAATTTTATTTTTTTCATATTATCAACATTATATTTATCTATAATATTATTTGCTATAGGAATTTCAAATTCTGGTTCCTCTGTTAATGAAACTCTAATTGTATCTCCAATACCATCTTCAAGTAATGCTCCTATACCAAGAGAAGATTTAATTCTCCCCTCCATACCATCACCTGCTTCTGTAACTCCTAAATGTAGAGGATAATTCATTTTATTTTCTATCATTTTATTTACTAATAACCTGTAAGCATTTACCATAATGATTGGATTACTAGATTTCATAGATAAAACAATATCATAATAATTATGATCTTCACAAATTTTAATATATTCTAGAGCAGATTCAACCATTCCTAATGGTGTATCCCCATATCTATTCATTATTCTATCAGATAAAGACCCATGATTTGTACCTATTCGCATTACAGTTCCATTTTTTCTACATACTTTGACTAGCGGCGAAAACTTTTCATAAATTCTATCTAATTCAATATTATACTCATTATCATTTATTTCGAATTTTTGAAATCTTTTTCTATCAGCATAATTTCCTGGATTAATTCTAACTTTAGATACAATTTCCGCAGCAATTTCAGCTGCTTTTGGTGTAAAATGGATATCTGCTATTAAAGGTATATTATATCCTTTACTAATTAACTCCTTTTGTATTTTACTAAGATTATGTGCTTGTTTTACATTTGGAGCGGTAATTCTTATATATTCACACCCAGCTTTAATCATTCTGATAGATTGATTCACAGTATCAGATGTATCCATAGTATCTGTAGTAGTCATGCTTTGGACTCTAATTGGATTGTTACCTCCGAGGGGTATATTACCAATATTAACGACTCTAGTTTTTAATCGCTTATAAAAATTTATTGATTCACAATATTTAAATTTAGACATAATAAAATATGGTATTAATTTATAATTATAATTTAATCATTAAAAAAATATTTTAATTTACTTTTATGAATTATTTAACAAAACCTCAAAAATCTAATAATATGCCAAAAGGCATTCCTTATATAATTGGAAATGAATTAGCTGAAAGATTTAGTTTTTATGGAATGAAATGTATTCTAATTATTTTTATGACTCAATATTTAGTAAATGAAAATAATGTATTGACTCCTATGTCTGATACTGAAGCAATAAAATGGTACCACTTATTTACTTCAGCTGTTTATTTCACACCGATTCTTGGAGCACTACTATCGGATGTATTTATTGGTAAATTTAAAACAATTCTCATACTATCAGTTATTTATTGCTTTGGTCATCTTTCACTTGCTATTAATGAAACAAGATTTGGATTAATAATAGGATTATCTCTTATTTCAATTGGGGCAGGTGGAATAAAACCTTGTGTTTCAGCTCACGTTGGAGATCAATTTGGAAAAACTAATTCTATTCTTCTTACCAAAGTATTTAGTTGGTTCTATTTATCAATAAATATGGGAGCATTTGTTTCCACATTACTGACACCATATTTATTACATAATTATGGACCATGGCTTGCATTTGGTATCCCTGGAGTTCTTATGTTTATTGCAACCTATATTTTCTGGCTAGGTAGACATATATTTATTCACATTCCACCAAAAGGATTATCTTTTTTCAAAAAAATAATATCAAAAGAAAGCATGTATTCTATTTTAAAATTATCTATTATTTATATTTTTATTGCCATTTTTTGGTCACTATTCGATCAGACAGGTTCTACTTGGGTATTACAAGCAGAAAATTTAAATCGTACTTGGCTAGGAATTGAATGGTATTCCTCTCAAATTCAATCTATAAATCCTATTATGATATTAATTCTTGCACCTTTATTCTCATATTACCTTTACCCAAAGCTAAATAAAATAACAAAACTTACAGATCTTAAAAAAATATCAATTGGATTATTTCTTGCTGTTCCTTCATTTATAATAATAGGATTAGTAGAAAAGTGGATTACACTTGGATATACACCCTCAATCGGATGGCAAGTTTTTGCATATATAATTTTAACTGCATCAGAAGTTTTAGTATCAATTACATGTTTGGAATTCTCATATACTCAATCTCCCAATTTCATGAAATCATTAATTATGGGCTTCTTTTTACTTTCTGTTTCAATAGGTAATATTTTTACTGTATGGATTAATAATTTTATGATTATAAACAATATTACTTATAGTCAGTCATATTATAACTTTTATGCATTCTTAATGCTTATAACTGCTTCAATATTTTTGTTAGTTGTTAAATTTTATAGACCAAACTACTATATTAATAGTGAAGAATAATTAATTTATATCTAAATCTTCTATATTTTCTAATTCTTCTTCTAATTCCCATTGTTTAACAATTTTTTTATTTTTATAAGATTTAATATAAAAACCAATAATTAGTATTAGTGGCATTATTGCAAATAAATTTTTCGGTAAGTTAATGAATTTAAACCAAAAGAAATGTTTTTTAATCTCATTATAAAATATTTCATAAAAATCAGATATTTCAAATCCTGTTGAATTGTAAAATGATTCTTGAAAAGTTTGACCATTTATTAGATTTTCTATAATTCTATCAATAGTATTATATCCATATATTTTTTCTAATAATATAATGCTTGCTGATGAAATCGAATATGCGAAATGAAATTCTTGTTTACTCATATCTTTAAATTCAGAATATTCCTCTAAATTAAACAACATAGCATTATTAGTATTTGATGCAATTTTTAATTTATGATACATAGAAATTTCATTTGCTATTTTCATTGCTACTCCCTCTTTAAACCACCTCGGAATCTTATGATGATATGATATCCTATTTAGCATTATGTGGTTTAATTCATGTGCTATAACTTTTTTAAATTTTCCCCATCCTATTTTTGATAATGCAGGGTCCTTTATGAAAATTTTATCAGGGTAGTGATAAGTGAATCCTAAACTCCACTTCCAATGGGGGTGTTTAGATAATATGTGTTTATTATTTCCTATTTCAATAGAAAATTTATTTTTTGGGATAGGTCCATAGGAATTATACATTGTTTGTATTTCTTGATTTATAGCATTTATGACATCTGCAGATGATAATGCTGACTGATTAATTAATGTACACTGTCCCCACAATGTATTAAAAGATAATTCATTTGAAAAAATAAAGGATGAACAGACTACATATATTATATAGTATCTCATATGTGAAAATATAAATACATCTAATAATTAAAATAATTATCAATCATTAGTTTTACTTTAATAATCTTTTTTTAATTTTATCAACATTAAAAATATTATCATAACCTATTGATAAAAAAATTGAAGAATTAAAATTATTGTCTGTTGATTCAAAATTTTCTAATTCATAACCAACAATTAAACTCAAACTTTCAGTAATTTGAAAATATGACTCAAACAATAACTCTAACCTAGATAAATCAACATTATCAATTAAATCTGTTATCTGATAATAGTATTCAATTTCTAATTTTATTTCATTCTCACTAAATTTCTTATCATAGTATAGTCCACTTTTGATATAAGAAGTCTTTCTTGAATCATTTAAATAATCACTGATATCATACGCAAATGCAAATTCAGCATTTATATGACTATTATTGGATTCTTTAATAAAAAAACCAATACCTTGATTACCATGATACCTTATATCAACTCCTATTTTTGAATTCTGATCAATAGAAATTGTTGAATAATTATAGAATCTACTAAAATCTATAAATTTATTACTAATCTTATATCTTATTTTCTTATACTGATAATCCTTAATAAAATGTAAATAAGCTCTAATATCTCTAAATGTATATTTTGTTTTTCTATTTAATCTATAATAAATACCTAAACCACTATCATGATTCTCATCTACAATATAACTCCCCCTATAATATTGTTTCCATTCAGGTTTATCATCTATCTCATGTAAAAAAACATAAGAAACACATAATAATAATATAGACTTTTTAATTATCATTTATTAATAAGAGCTATTTTGGTTGTTTTAGATCCATAATCTTTATCATATGAAACTAATAAATACACCCCCGAAGGAATTTTTCTTCCACTATCAGATTTTCCATCCCAGTTTATTGTTCTATTATAATTTTCCATATTAAAAGTTTTTAAAATATAACCATTTAAATTAATTATTTTAACAATTGCATCATTTGATATATTACTAAGCGTTAACTCTGTATGATTATCTATTATAAATGGATTAGGACTAATTCCAATATTATTATTATTATTATTTTCATTAAAAGAAGTCTCAAGTATTGAAATCCCTTTTTCAGTTGCTACATAAGCATTTCCATAATCATCAAAAATAACATCATATATGATGTTTGATAGTATACCATGATTACTTGCAGTTACTTCTCCAATATTATTATCAAATAGATCTCCATTATTTTTTAAAATTCTTAATCCATTACTTTTTGTTGTAATCCATATATTATTATTATTATCTAAACGAAGTTTACAACCTTCATTATAGTTTAATCCTTGAAAGTAATATTGATCTTGAATTTTAGTAAAATCAACGATTATATTCCCACTATAGGTATAGTTTACATCAAGTATATAACCCATTATTCCATAATCAGTCATCAACCATAATATCTCGTTTCCATAATTATCACTAGATATAACTAAAGACCATACATTTAGATTTTGTAATTCATCTAGCCAATTAATATGCCAAATATCATCAGATTCATTTTCTATATCATTAAATTCAACCATTCTTATACCACCTGGAGAATAAGCTGAAGCGTCATTCATTTTTTCAGAAAACAAATATGATATCCATAAATTATTATTTTTGTCTACCGCCATTTCTTTCGGTATATATCCATCATTATTATCTTGAATATGATACCACTCATTATTATGATTAACTGCAATTATATTATTATTTAATTCTGAGTAAGGGTTGGCTATCCAAATATTATCAGAATCATCAGATAAAATCTGATTAATTGTCATAAAACCATCCGTCCATTCTGAATTAAAAATACCATTATTCCCACCTAATATATTATTTTCTAATGAATAATAATTATTTAAAGTTATAGAATTATCAAAAGTACTATATTCAAATTCAATAACACCACCATAAAAAGTATCATCTAATAATTCAAACAAATAATCATCAGCCAATTGACTATAATAACCTAACCAAGATTCAGGGTATACGCCACTATTTGAAAACATAATTTTATCGTTAGAAAATATTGCAGAATGTATAGTATTATCACCAGACCAATAGTTGATTAAATTTGCCTTAAAATTACCTGATGATAAAGGATATTTATTGATTTTATAACTATTATATGAATAAAAATTATTTATTTCTGATAAAGATGGTTCTAATAACAATGGATTTTTATAAAAAAAACCTCCGCTTTGCCCTCCATTGTTTTTATGATTTACTACACCAAATAAAGTACCATCATCTAATAAAGATAAAGCATCAAATTGATTTTTATAAATAGTATTTGGTATATAAGAACCCCATTGATCCAAAATAATATCAAATGTTAAAACTCCTCTATTTTCAATCCCATAATAGTAAATACCATCTAACTCTAAATAAGAAATAATATTATTATTAAAATCATCTGGAATCATATGAGTTTCAATTGTATCATTAGAAAAATAATAGCTATAAACATTTAAATCTGATATAATTAATAATTTATTAAAATGAATTTCCATAGATTTAATTATTTCTTCATTAGAAAATGAAACTATTTCATTAGAATTTATATCTATAATTTTATTCTCGTATGATAAATAAATATTATTTTGACTCTCTACAATTGAACTAATGTTTAAATTAGACAGATTTACATTCCATGAATTTGATAAAGATAAAATATTATTTAAATAATCAATACTTAAGAGCCCATTACTTGTTGCAAGATATAGATTATCATTAAATATATATAAATCATTTATGGATTCAAATACTATTGGGAAACTATCAAAATAATTAAGATATTGTGGTTGATTCGACTCATTTATACCATATTGAATTATTATGTAATTTTGATCTAAAGTACCTATTGCAAAAATATAGTTATCAGTAAAAACTATATCTAAAATCTCATCAAAATCAGGATACTCTATTAATGATTCAATATCTAAATCAATATCGAATAAGTACAATCTACCAGGAAAACTACTCCCCATATATAACTGATTATTATTTACCTTCATAAATGTAATATCAGATTCATTATTAATACTTATTGAAGGATTGGTAATACTATATACTCCGCCAGAAGCTGATACTAGAAGATTCCCATTATATTCAATTAAATCCGTAGTATTTAATAAAGAAGTTATATTTTTTTTTAAATTGATATAATTATCAGGAAATGAAAAACTAAATAAAAGAAATATAATTAAGTGAGTAATAGATAATTTAATCACTTCTTTAAGTTAGAAAATTGATTAATCATATATATAGCAGAATTCATAACTTCATATCCTTTATTAGATTTATCTTTTTTAGCTCTAGCTAATGCTTGTTGATAATTAAGAGTAGTTAAAACTCCATATAATACTGGGATATTTTGATTATTATTTATGGATAAATTCATAATTTGATCTGTAACTGTTTTTGATATATATTCGAAATGAGCAGTTTCACCTTTAATAATAGACCCTAAAGTGACAATAGCATCAAACTTTATATTATCTAACTGTAATAATTGATTAATTAAAGATGGAATTTCAAAAGCTCCTGGAACTTTGTAGATAAAATTTGAATCCAATTTTTTACTATAAGTATCTTCATAACACCTTAGTGCTCCATCAATTAAACTATTTGTAATATCTTCATTGAAATTACTTGCAATAATTACTATTTTCATTTATCAGTATTCTCCATTATGAGATGACCCAATTTATCTCTCTTTGTTGATAAATATTTATCATTTACTTTATTTGCTTTAAACTCTATTGGGACTCTATCAACTACTTGAAGTCCAAAACCTTCTAAAGAAATAATTTTTTTAGGATTATTTGTTAATAATCGCATTTTTCTAACATTACAATCCAATAAAATTTGAGCTCCAATTCCATATTCTCTAAGATCTGCTTTAAAACCTAATTTATGATTTGCCTCAACAGTATCATAGCCTTGATCCTGTAATTGATAAGCTCTTATTTTATTTTTTAAACCTATTCCCCTACCTTCTTGTCTTAAATAAACAAGGATGCCCTTACCATCTTTCTCAATCATTTTTAAAGAACTTTCTAATTGAGAACCACAGTCACATCTTAAAGAGCCAAAGATATCACCAGTTAAACATTGCGAATGTACTCGAACTAATACATTGTCTTCTTTTTTAATTTCACCTTTTATTACAGCTACATGATGGTCGCCATTAATTTTATCTTCAAATAATCTTAATTCAAAATTACCAAAATCTGTTGGAAATGGTACCGTAGAAATCTGTTCAATTAATTTATCAAATTTTTTTCTGTATGCAATTAAATCAGCGATACTAATAATTTTTATATCATGTTCTTCAGAGATTTTTAATAAAGATTTTTGTCTTGCCATAGTACCATCATCATCAACAATCTCTACAAGTAAAGCTAAAGATTTGTGTTTAGATAATTTTGTTAAATCTATACAGGCTTCCGTATGACCTGCTCTTTGTAGCACACCACCATCTTTTGATATAAGGGGAAACATATGACCAGGTCTTACTAAATCTTCTGGATTTGAATTATTATTTAATAAAACCTGAAGTGTTTGCCAACGATCTTTTGCTGATATACCTGTAGTTATACCATCTTTTGCATCAACACTAACAGTAAAATTAGTTTTTTGATGTTCTGTATTATTATCTACCATTGGATTTAAATCCATTTTTTTTGCCCTTTTAGATGTGATTGAAGTACAAATCAATCCTCTACCATATTTCATCATAAAATTTATATCTTGCGGAGTGGCTTTTTCACCAGATATAATAAAATCACCTTCATTTTCTCTATTTTCATCATCTACAACAATTAACATTTTTCCATTTTTAAAATCATTAATCGCCTCTTTAATTGTATTTAATTTCATTATAAATTCCTATTTAATAAATTTTTTTCAACATACTTTGCAATTAAATCAGTTTCAATATTTAAATTCGAGTTTACTTCCTTAAAACCTAAAGTAGTATTTTTTAATGTATGAGGAATAATTGACACTTTAATTGAATCTTCCAATACTTCGTTAATAGTCAAAGATATTCCATCTAATGTAATTGAACCTTTGTATATGCAATATTTTAAAAAATCCTTACCAAAAGATACCTCAAATATTACTTCACCATCTAATAAACATTCTTTAGAGATAATTTCACCAATACATTCTACGTGACCTTGGACTAAATGGCCACCTATTCTATCTGATAATTTTAAACATCTTTCGAGATTTACAATTTGATTAATCATCAAATCAGAAAGATTGCTTTTATCTAGAGACTCAGCTACTATATCAAAATTAATGCTATTCCTACTTAGATTAACTACTGTTAAGCAAACACCATTGACTGAGACACTATCACCAATGACAATATCATCTAAACTAGTTATAATTTCAACATTCCAGTATCCATCATACTTCTCAATACTTTCTACTTTTCCTAAATCTTCTACTAATCCTGTAAACATAACTCTTTTTTTCGCATAATTTTTAAATTATCATTCTCAAAATCATTTTCAGTAACAACTTCCCAATCATTGTTAATATTAGGGCTTTCAAGACTTGCGTTATCTAAAGATTTATTTGAAGTATATATATATATTTCATTAATCAAATTATTTTTTAAAAAAGAATTTATTAATGTTGGTCCACCTTCTATTAGCAGTTTTGTTATTCCCTTTTCACCTAAAATCTTTAATATACTTGTAGGATCTAATAATTTATCTTTAATTGATACAGGTAAATATAAACCAGAATCTGTCTTTGATTGATCGAAGTTATCCTTATTACATAATATTATATTATTTGCCTCATTATCATTAAATAATTTCAATGATAATGGCAACTTCCTGTATGTATCAATAATAATTCTAGAGGGGTTATTACCTTTAATATTTCTAACTGTTAAAGATGGGTTGTCAACACGAGCTGTTGTAGTCCCAATTAAAATCCCATCAACTTCAGATCTTAACTTATGCGAATAACAGTTTGTATCTTTACTAGTTATTAAAGTAGTTGAATTTGAATCAATACCCATATAACCATTATTCGACTGAGCAAATTTAGCTATAACCCAAGGAAAACCTGTTTTAATCCAATTAAAAAAACCTATATTTAATTCATAACATTTATCATATAATATATCCATATATACATTAATATGTGATCTTTTTAATTCTTCTATTCCTAGACCATTAACTTCAGGGTTATTATCTAAACAACCGACATATACATTTTTTATCCCACTCTCAATTATTTTATTTACACAAGGAGGAGTCTTAGAAAAAATATTACACGGTTCTAAATTTACATATAAGTCTGATCCATTAGGATCTTCAATACAATTATTTAACGCATCAACCTCAGCGTGAGGTCCCCCAAATAATTTATGATAACCTTCTCCTATTATTTTATTATTTTTAACTAAAACACAACCAACCATTGGATTTGGGGATACACTCCCCCTGCCTTGTTTAGCAAGATCTAAAACTCTTTCCATATGTTCTTCATGAATATCCATATTAGTCATTTAATAAAATTTTTTCAATTAATAATATAATATCAAAAATATTTATGTATGCATCATGATTCAAATTAGAAATCCAAAAATCAATATTTTCCTGATTGTTATTTATTAAAATAGAATTAACTATTGATACAACATCAATAACATCTAATAATCCATTAAAATCTAAATCACCCTTTTCATAAATCAGTTTGACTTCTTCTGATATATTAAATGCTGTTATAAGACACCAAGGAGCAGCATCTTGATGTCCACCATATGATTCATCTAATGTTTCAAAATAAAGATTCTGATTATTAGTTCCACCTAATGTTTCATAAGCAACTACTGAATTTTGATATGGAACTCTTTCATCAGCTATTCCATGAAATAAATACATGGGATTATAAGGAGTCCAATTTGTTAAATTATTTTCCTGTAAACGTAATTTAAATTCAAAATCAGGATTTTGTTCAAAACTTTGAATAACTTCAGGTGATAACATTTCCATGGGAATTTCTGGTAAAAAGCCATTTATATATCCACCAGAATATTCACCATTAAATAATTCTGGTAAAATTTCAGCATATTCATTTTTAAAAAACATCTCCAAAGAACCTAAATTATATTTTTCTATATATGATAATACAAAAAATGGTAGATAAAAGGGATCTTCATAAGTCGAATCAGATAACATTAAATCAACCATAGTTCCTGATAAATCGTATGCTCCAGCCATCGGGAATGACATTGTTATATTAATATCTAAATAATTTTCTTCTATTTCTTTAACAGTTGCCATAGCTGCATATCCACCTTCAGAATAACCTGCTATAAATAATTGATCATTAAATTGTATATTGTCCATCTGATTACAAAATTGTTTCACTGCATAAATCATATCAATCATTGAAGAAGCTGTTACATCCTTTAAATGATATGGATGCATAATTTCTGATATACCTATTCCAAGATAATCTGGCTCTATAAAAATATACCCCGATGACGTAACCCACATATTTAAATCATTAAAGCCCCTTAAAGAAGGAGCATTTTCTCTTTTAATTTCAGTCCCATGTCCAAAAAGATAAAATGGATATGCAAAATCAATGTTATCTGGAATAACTATTGATCCTGAAGCCTGAACACTTTGATCAAATTGATCAATAGTTTCATAAATAATTGAATATGATTTAATATTATAAATTGCATTGGGACCTAGTTGTCCCGCATCTGAATTTTCTAAATCAGTTTGTATATTTTCCTTTAATTTTTGGTCTTTATATTCATAGGATATTAAATCACCTCTTTCAGAAAATATAAAAGATATAAAAACTATTAATATATTTAAAATTCTACACATGTTGAAAATTACATTGAATATACCTAATTATAGAATTATTTTCTTCTCTGAAGAATAATTTCTAGCAAACTCATATCCAATAACTCCAGTAGCAACTGATACATTTAAGCTTTGTTTAATCCCTCTCATAGGAATTTCTATATGTTGAGTAGCTAAATTTGATAACTCATCTGAGACACCATTAACTTCATTCCCTACTATAAAACATAGAGGATAAGAGAATTTTGAAAGATATATTGATTTTGATTTTATTGTTTGTTCAACTAAAACTAATGAAATTCCTTTTTTTATAATTTTTTTAGCTGCTTCTATAGGATCTTCATAATGTTCCCATGGAACTACCTTATCAGATCCTAGTGCAGTTTTAGATATATCTTCTCTTGGAGGACAGGCCGTATAACCTGTTAAATATATCTTATTTGCACCAAAACCATCGGCTGATCTAAAAATTGATCCAACATTATGAACAGAACGAACATTTTCTACTAAAATTGAAATAGGGAATTTTAGGATTTTTTTAACTTCATCCATTGTTGGCCTAGAAGCTTTCAATTCATCATTAGTTCTTTTTATTTTTGTATTCATTTTATTAAAATATAATCACATAAATCATATAAAT
>TARA_B110000263_G_scaffold249965_1_pt1 | contig 11838 bp, 9 predicted proteins | sample TARA_B110000263 | Tara Oceans TARA_B110000263 (sample SAMEA4397730) | marine metagenome | biome: Polar Biome; feature: [MES] marine water layer (ENVO:01000295) within the mesopelagic zone...; material: water (ENVO:00002006), including particulate matter (ENVO:01000060) such as......
ATAATTTCTTCTTTTTTAGATCCATAAGGAAAAAAAGCATTATCAGCAAAATATATAACTTCATTATTGCTATTGTTTAATATCTCAGTAGCAATGGATATGCCACCTATACCAGAATCAAAAATGCCAATTTTCATCAAGGTAAATCCTCAAAATTATGTTGTAGTAATTATACTATATCAGTATATTAATTTATTAAATTCATAAATCTCCAATGAAATATAAAAAAAGGTTATTATATAAAAATATAAACAATATTAAAAAAATACTATTAAAGGCTAAAAATGCAAAATAATTTCGAAATTAAAAAAAAAATTAATAATATTAACAAGATGGATTTAAAACTTCTCGAAAAATTAATTCAAATAAATGAATCTTCTTTGCACATAAATGTGAATCAAAATGGTTGGACTGTCAGGCATGTAGTATGTTTTTTTATTTCAATAAATATTATAATACGAAAAATTATTGATGAATTGAACAAAGAACCTGTTCAGTCATTCCTGGATTCAGAAATAAGAAAGCAGATTGGAATGGAGATGGCAACTCTTTTTGCACAAAGAAAAAATAATTTATCTCAATATTTAAAGAAATATAGTAATTTTTCCATTGAAGAAACAAATAATATTATCGCAAAAAAAAATAGTATGGTAATAAGAAATGAACAAGGAGAAGAAGTATTGAATTTAGAGGATTTTCTTTTTCTCAATGAAAAGAAAATGAGCAAACTTTTAGAGCAATTGAATTCATCAAAAAAATTAGGATATTTAAATTGAAAGCAGAGATTATTTCGATAGGAACAGAATTATTACTAGGAGAAACAGTTGATACGAATTCAAACTTTCTTGCGTCTCAACTACCGGAAATTGGCATTGATTTATTATGGATAACTCAAATTGGTGATAATACAGAAAGAATAATAAGCATTTTTAAAAAAGCAATAAATCGTTCAGATATCATTTTTGTAACTGGTGGTCTAGGTCCAACAGAAGACGATATAACACGAGAATCATTGGCAAAAACTCTTAAAGAAAAATTATCTATAGACTCATATCAGGAAAAAAAACTTAGAAATTTTTTTGTTTTTAGAAATAGAACATTTCCTATAAAAAATATTAAACAAGCTGCCATTATACCGTCTGCTAAATTTTTGAACAATCCAGTAGGAACTGCCCCAGGATGGTGGGTCAAAACAAAAAATACCCAAATTTTTTTAATGCCTGGACCACCATCTGAAATGCAAAAAATGTGGAATGAACAAATAAAAAAAAGATTATTAAAAGGCAGTACAAGTATACTTGTTAAAAAAATTATAAAAATATCTACTTTAGGAGAATCGACTATAAATGAGATGGTCGAACCGCTTTTAAATGGAAAAAATCCTTCTGTTGGTATTTATGTCAAAAAAGATGGGGTAAGTCTTAGAATCGCTGCTAAAGCTAAGACAAAAAAAGAAGCACTCAAGTTAATAAAGCCTGTAGAAAAAAAAATAAAAACCATCTTGTCTGGATATATTTGGGGCGAAGATAGTCAAAATTTTGCAGATGTAATTCAAATGATGATGATTAAAGAAAAATTTTCATTAGGAATCATCGAATCAGTTACTGGAGGAAGTATAGCTAATGAAATTACAAATATAAATGGTTCTTCAAAATATTTTCATGGTTCATTAGTTGCATATCATCAAGATACAAAAATATTTGCTGGAGTTAAAAAAAATATTATAAAAAAACAAGGAACCATTTCAAAAATAACTACTGAAGCATTAGCAAAAAATGCACTCAAAATTTTTAATTCAAGTTTAGGTCTAGGTATTACGGGCATTGCAGGCAATAAAATTACTGAAGAACAACAACCTGGGACAATTTTTATAGCAATAACAAATGGTCAAAAAACAATGTGTAAAGAATACCATCTACCTTCAGGAAGAAATCAAATAAAAAACCGAGCTGTTTTTCTATCATTCACATTAATAAGAGAATTTATTAATGAAATTAAAAAGAAATAAGATAAATGAATCCACATATAACATTTATGATAAATAATAATCATATTTATATTCTCCCTCTATCTTCAGCAGGTGGTGGTGGATATTTAATGATCGATGCAGGACCAAATGTAAAAAATGCTTTTGAAATAATTGAACATAATTTAAATAAAAATAATATCAAATTAAAACAAATTAAAAAAATCATACTTACTCATGCACACAGTGATCATGCTGGATTAGCCAATGAATGGAGCAAATACGATTTAGAAATTTTTGGTGGTGCGCCTGATATGAGTGCATACACATCTGGAGCAGCCTGGGAGAAAATAAGGACTAAAAAAATTATTTCTCAATTAGGTAAAAATTATATACCAGAAAAAATATTAATTGATTGGGAGTCACAAAAAAAAGAACAACAAGATGCTAAATGGGTTGGTGTTCCTTGGAAAAAAATACAACCAATTGTTGGAGGACATTTATTTTTATTAAAGAATCATACACCTCTTGAAATCATTTCTGCTCCTGGGCACACTACTGGCAGTATCGTTGCATATATTAAAGAAATTGGCCAGCTATATTCTGGAGACACAATCTTATATAATAAAATTCCTTCTACAGGAATGCATTTTATTTCTATTAGTAGTGAAATAAGATGGAATGGATTATCTCATTTTATTAATTCTATAAAACAATTACAAAGACTAAAAATTAATACGATTTCACCTGGACATGGTCCACAGATTAGTAATTTTGAAAAGATATTTTTTTATTACATGAATCATTTCAAGAACTTTGAAATTAAACTTCTGAGTTTATTGTCTAATAGGCCTTTGAATACTTTTGAAATTCATGATGCATTGTATAAAAATTTATCTAAAAGATACAATAAGGAGATTATTCAAGGAATGATAAAAATAATATCATTCCTAGATAAACTTATTGAAGAAGATAAAATTATTGAATCCAAACAAAAGGAACAAAATAAATTCGTGATAAATAAATGATATTATTTTACAGAAATATTTCTATAAAGATTAGCTAGTCGTTCAGGTAAAGAATCAATATCTGAAACAATTTCATAACCAATATCACTGCACATATCTTTCAAATAATCATTTCCATCTTTATCAACTGTAATCAAAAATGGCACAATGCCTTTATGCTTTGCTTCTAGCAAAGCTTGCCTGGTATCACGAATTGCATACTCTTTTTCAGTTCTTTCTTTACCATACTCATGATCTTGAGGCCTGCCATCAGAAATTAATATCATAATTTTAACTTTACTATTCATAGAATCTAGTTTATTAATAGTGTGCCTAATAGCTGGGCCCATTCTAGTGGAACGAACAGGTTGAATTCCAGCAATTTTTTTCTTTACTTCATCATTAATAGGTTCATCAATATCCTTAATAATAAAAAATTCAACATTATCTTTTCCATAACCTGAAAAACCAAATAGGCCATAACTATCACCGATTGATTCAAGGGCTTCTGATAATACGATAGTAGATTCTTTTTCTATGTCTATGATTCGCTTAAAACTATTTACATTTTTAGATGAATCTCTTGATGCTAACCATCTAAAATATGTACTTGGATCACCAGAATATTGATTATAATCAGTGACTGTATTAATATTTCCTTCAATAATTTCATCTGTAGACGCAGACATATCTAGTAAAAGAGCAACGGAAACATCTCGTTTAGATTTATTTCTTTTTGAATAAAAATCTACTTCTGGAGTATATCCAGCTAATTTATCAGCAAAAAAATCTACCAATCTATCTAAGTCAATGTCATCTCCATCTTCTAGTCTACGTTCTTTTTTTAATGCTTCAGGTTTTAAAAATTCAAATTTCTTTTTTGTTTCTTTAATTAAACTTGCATGATCGCTTAAAACTTTTTCATAATAATCAAAATCACCTATATCAGCATCTTTCTCAATGACTCTGCACCAATCAGGCTTATAATCTTTTGATCTAAAATTCCACTCGTGATATAAAAAACTCATGTTGTTGTGATTTGCTACAGGTGAATTTATTAAAGTATCTTTAGATAAATTTTTTACTCTTTTTATCGCATTAGATTTCTGATTATTTTCTTCTAAATATTCACTTAAATTATTGGCAAATAAATTTGAAAAATCTTCAAACTCACCATCAGTTAATTCACCTATATTGATTTCATTAGTATTTTTTAAAAATTGAGCCAAAAGTTCAGGATCAATTGATGAACCACCTTCATTTTTTATATCTTGGTTTTTTTTAATTTTAACAATAAATTCTACTAAATCAGGTTTAAAATCACCTCTAAACTTAGGTAAAACAGAGGGCAGTGCATTTTTGTCATTATTTCCGTCATTATCAGAATTCAATGATGGAAATAATTGTGCTGTATCTGAAAGGTCTTTGTTAATATCTAATTTATTATTACTCTTCTTGAATGATAAAGTCGAAATATTATCAATTATTGTATATAGTTGAAATGCAACGTCTGCTGAATCAGAAATACTAGATTTATTGCTGCTTAGTGATTCTAATAATAGAATAATTTTTAAATAATAAACAGATAAAGGATGTTGTCGGTTTAAATTATATTTTTTTCCTAAAGTAAATCTTATAACGTATTCAATGATCATTTCAATCAAAGGCATCCTATCAACATTTAAACGTTGAGATAATTCGTAGTCTTTCATCATTTTATAGCTATGATTAAGACCAGGATATTTTTTCATAGTAATGCAATCTATCCTGTAATCTTCGGTTATTGAAAATAACAAACTAATAAGTGCTTTGTTTTCAAAAAGAGAAAAGAATTTTTGTATTTCTGTTGGAAATTCACTATCTGTAATTAATTTTTTATTGGATGTATATGATTTTTTAATTACCTTAGTAAATTTAAATTTATAAGTGAATGATCCAAATTCAATCCTCGCTGATTGATGAGTAGCGTATACTTTATATGCATTAAAATTATCTTTTTTAAAATTGAAAATATTAACAATTTTTGGAAGATATATTCTATAACCATCTGTAGAAATTAAATCATCAGAGTCCCATCCAATTTTTTTATAAATTAAATCTTCTGAATCAATAATAGAAATATCAACGCCAGATAGTCCTCTGCAATATTTCTGCAATATACTTTTTTTTCTTTCTAGCAATTCAATGCTAGATGAGTTGTATAAAATATTTAATGAAAAAGCTGATTCTAATTTAAAATAAGCATTGTCTTCATTGTCCTTTAATCGATTTGCTGTAATATTAATGCCCTCATTAAGCCACAGAGATAGATCGTCTCTTGAAAAATTATTTATTAAATTTGGAATTGTTTCAATAAAATCTAAAGCTGATGCAGGATTATGTTTACTAATTTTCTTAGCAGAGCTTGCGACCCAATACTGGAATTTATCATTAATGTTTAAAAAATTATTTAAAGAAGCTACAAAAATTTCATAACTTTTTCTACCCTCTAAATGCAAAACTTCAATAACAATATTTAATAATATATTAATTGTTTTACTTTTTTGATTTTTTAAAATTGGAGCAACTTCTCCCAAGGCATTTCCAACATCTGGCCATGAAACTAAAGCTAAAGTATTAATAAAATCTAAATATTTTTTTCTAGAATATTCAGGTATATCAACGAGTGCATCTGATAAATTTTCTAAATTATTCATTGCAAATTCATGTGATTTTTCTGACAATAATTTAGAAAAAACGACGACAGTTTTTAAATCTTCTAATTTAATGTATTGTAATAAATTAGAAGATTTTATTATCAATGTATTTGTTAAAGCAATTTCTTTCCATCCAGAATGAGATAATTCTTTGATAATTGAATAAAATTTTTCTAATTCCTTAATTGAAATAAAATGTAAAATTCTTAATGATTCTAAAAGAAAACAAGCAGCAATAATTGGGGAATCTTGGCAAAGTTTATCAGCAATTTTACCAACATTCATTAAAGTTTGAAAATCATATTTTGTAAATAATGTTGATGCAATTTTTAAATAAGCAGAAGTTGCCTCCCATGCTCTTAAAGAAGATTCTGAAATATGGTTGCATAGATTAACAAAATCAATGATCTCTTGATCTGTCAAAAATTGCTCATGATTAGTAATAAAAATGTTAAACTCTTCTCCTATAGATGGAGCTGAGGCAATAAAATTAATTTGCAAATCAATAATTCTTTTTGGTAATACTTGCATAAGAGTCCCTAAAAAAGGATTTACGAAACAAAAATAGAACGGACAAGTTCTTCTATTGAATCTTGTAGTTCTTTTTCATCAGTTAAACTCCACACTACAGTAGAGATACAAGCAGTAATTGGCGAGATTCCTGCCTTGATTAACAGAGCCGCATAAATTAAAAGTCTTGTTGAAACACCTTCTGCTAATCCATATTCTCTTAAATTTCTAATTTTTACTGCTAATTGCGCTAATCGCTCAGCAATATTATCATCACAACCTGATTCATTAAGAATAATTTTAGTTTCAATTTCTTGATTTGGATAATCAAATTCTATAGACACAAACCTTTGTCTAGTTGAATGTTTTAGATCTTTTGTAATTGATTGATATCCTGGATTATATGATAATACGAGTAGAAAGCCATCGTGAGCTTCTATAATCTCTCCCTTTTTATCAATAGGCAATAGTCTTCTATAATCTGTTAAAGGATGTATTAAAACGGTCGTATCTTTTCTGGCTTCAACTATTTCATCTAAGTAACATATTGCTCCAATTTTAACTGCACGAGTTATAGGTCCATCAATCCATTTCGTTTCTTGATTTTCAATTAAATATCTTCCAACTAAATCTGAAGCGGTCAAATCTTCATGGCAGGCAACAGTAATTAATGGTGCTGACTTCTTGTTCTTTTGTAATTTCCATGACATATATTCAACAAATCTAGTTTTTCCCGAACCAGTTGGTCCTTTTAATAGAACAGGGATTTTGCTAATATACGCTTGTTCAAAAATATTAATTTCATCGGCAGTAGATATATAGAATGGTTCTTTGTCTATTTTAAAATTTTCCACACTAATCGATTGTGCATTTTTTTCTATGATATCTTTTTTCATGATTATCAAACAATCTTAACAGAATTTTCTATATTTGTTCCCAAAAGGAAGTAAGCTTAGATTCAAAGTCATGTAAATCACCAGAATTTTCTATAGTAATATCAGCATATTTAATTCTTTTTTCATTGGATAATTGAGAATCAATTCTTTCTTCGGCTTGTTTAGCATTTAAATTATCTCGATTTATAACTCTATTGACTGCTAATTCTCTTGGAGTATGTATCACTAATATTTGATCTGCTAAATCTTGCCAACCTGCTTCAATAAGAACGGCTGCTTCTAAAATAACAACTGCTTTACTATTTTTATCTTTAAAATCATTTAAATTTATTTTTATTAATTCTTTAATTGCAGGCCAAGTTATTGAAGTAAGTTGTTCCATTTTTATTGAATCTGAAAAAACTATTGCACCTAGAGCTCTCCTTGCAATTTCATCATTGTCATCAAGGATATCAGAACCAAAAGCAGATACAATTTTTGAATATGCTAAGGTTCCTTTCACATAGGTTTGATGGCCTAAAGAATCACAATTAAGCATGTAGGCTCCATTTTTAGCAAAAAAACTCGCAGCATGAGATTTGCCAGAAGCAATACCTCCTGTTAGCCCAATAACATACATAACTTAACCTCAGCATAACTATTATTCATATTTTATATTAAAAATATTATTTTGCATTAATTGCATCAATTAATGCAGGAACAACTTCCTTATAATCTCCCACTATTCCCCATCTTGAAGCTTTAAACATATTAGCATCTGGATCTTTATTGATAGCTACTATTGTTTTAGAGCCACTACAACCAGCCATATGTTGACTTGCACCTGAAACAGCAATCCCAATATAAAGATCTGGGTTGACAACTTTACCAGTTAATCCAACTTGATTAGCAACTGGAAACCATCCCAAGTCACAAGCTGCACGAGAAGAACCAAGAGCTGCTTTATCGGTTCCTATTGCTTCAGCTAATGCTTGAATCATATCAAATCCTTCAGGTCCACCTAAGCCTCTGCCGCCACAAAGTACTATTGGTGCATCAGTTAGACTCAATCCTTCAATTGTAAATACCTCTCTATTCGTGATAGTTACTTTAGAAACACTTGTATCCTGAATCTGTACTATATCACCAGTGCCAGTGTCTCCTTGCATTATTTCAAATGATTTAGCACGAATTGTAGCAATTGCAGGACTAGCCTCAAAGGAATATACAGCTCTGGCATTACCTCCAAAGCAAGGTCTCGTTGCTTTAAAATGACCATCATCATCTTCAATTGAAACACAATCCATCGCTACCCCAGTATCCAACTTAAATGCAAGCCTTGGTCCTAAGTCTCTCCCAATTGAAGATTGCTCTAATAGAACTAAATCAGGATTTTCTTTTGTAATAGCATCGTTAACCGCATTTACCCATTTATCAGCTAAAAAAGCATCGTAATCTCCACTAGAAGATATATATGCCTTATGAGCTCCTGCTGCAAAAGCTTGACTTGCAATTAAATCAGAGCTCGTACCTAATAATACAATACTCACTGATCCTCCAGCACTCAGCTTAGTAGCACCTGATAATAACTCAGTTGTAGTTTCTGATATTTGATCATTATCAAACTCGCCTATAACCATTATATTTTTTGACATTGAACCGTCCTTTCAAAAACTAAAGAATTTTCGCTTCTCTTAATTTTGCTACTAAATTATTCGCTTTTTCTTGCGCATTTTCTCCTTCTATAAATTCGACATCACTGTCATTGTCAGGAATAAACAATTTTTCAAGTTTTAACTTTCTTCCAGCTTCTCCAACATCAGTCTTGTTCAAATTTTCAAGATCATCAAGATTCCATTTTGTTACAGTTTTCTTTGCAGCTTGCATAATTTGTTGTAATTTTGGATATCTAGGTTCACCAAGTTCATTTGAAACTGTTACTACTGCAGGCAAAGCCATTTCAACAGTTTCAATTCCATCTAACAACACTCTTTCAACTGTCATTTTATTATCTGAGACATCAACATTTTTACCTATAATTGCACATGGAATATCAAGTAATTGGGAAATGCCCAAGCCTACTTGCCCCATATCCCAATCGGCGGCTTGCCTACCACAAAAAACAGCATCGACATCGCCCAATTTTTTTATAGCCTCTGACAGTACTAAGGCAGTAGTATAATGATCTCCATTTTCAAAAGCATCATCTTCTAATAGCAATCCTTCATCAGCGCCCATTGCCAATACTTGTTTGATTGCAGCTTGAGCACTTCCTTTTCCTAAAGAAATAACAGTTATTTTTACATCGCCTATTTTTTCTTTAATTCTTAAAGCAGCTTCAGCGGCAATCCCATCAAATTGACTTAGAACAGGAGCAATTCCTGGAGCAGGTATTACTTCATTTTTTGCTTCGTCAATTTTAAAGGCTGATGGCGGAGTATCTGGATCTAGAATTTGTTTAGCGCATACTACAAAATGCATGTTAGTCCCCCTGACTAATTATTATTATATATTTTTAAACCAACAAAATATTAATTCTCTTCTGATGATGAGTCAATAGATCGATATAAAACTTCTGCAATATCAAAAGGTTTAATTCTGCCTTCTTCTTCTGATTCTACAGCTGGAACGCCATCTTCAAACATTTGTATGCAAAAAGGGCAATTAGAAACAAGTTCAGAAGCTCCAGTATCTATCGCTTCTTCACTACGAACATGATTAACTCTCCGTGTGCCAATTTCTTCTTGCCACATGTTGCCTCCTCCCGCACCACAACAAAGGCCCTTTGATTTATTTCTATCCATTTCTATGATATTCAGACCTGGAATTGAGTTAAGTACTTCTCTAGGGGCATCATACTCATTATTAATTCTTCCTAAATAACAAGAGTCATGATAAGTTACATCAGCATCTATTGATTTAACAGGCTTTAACTTTCCACTCTTTATTGATTCATCCAAAAATTGTGTATGATGCAACACTTCAAATTTGCCATCAAATTGAGGATATTCATTTTTAAATGTATTAAAGCAATGAGGACAATTTGTAATAACTTTTTGTACATTTCTTTCTTTAAAAGTATTAATTAGTTGTTCAGCTAATATTTGATATAAATATTCATTTCCGAGTCTCCTAGCAGGATCGCCATTGCATGTCTCTTCTTGACCTAATACACCAAATGAAGAGCCAGCGGCTTTCAATAAACCAAAAACAGATTTAGTAATAGGTAAATTTCTCTCAACTAAAGACCCAGAACAACCAACCCAATATAAATATTCTTGTGATCCATCAAAAATTGGAACATCGCCAAGTCCTTCCATCCAAGTAGTTCTTTCCAGAGTAGTTCCTTTCCATGGATGACCTCTTTGTTCTAAATTTTCTAGTGCTGCTTGAGCAGTAGCAGGTATTTTAGCTTTATCCATAACTAAAAAACGCCTCATGTCAACAATTGTCGGAACATGCTCAATCATTACTGGGCATTCCTGCACACAAGCGCCACAAGTTCTACATGCCCATAGAGCTTCTTCTTTAATAACATCTCCTACCATAGATCTTTTTGCAACAGCACGTACATCCTTGCCATTGTTTCCAGCTTCCTGGACCAAAGGTGCAGTTTCATTAAAATGAGCTTTAAGATCTTGAATTAAATGCATAGGAGACAACGGTTGTCCAGCAATATTAGCAGGGCATACTTCAGTGCACCTTCCGCACCTTACGCAAGCATCTAATTCAAATAATTGTTTCCAGTTAAAATCCTGTATTTGACCTACACCAAAAACTTCTTGTTCTTCAATATTTTCTATTTTTGATAAACGACCAGGAGAGTCAGTTCTAAGTAAAAAAGCATTAATTGGAGCAAAAATGAAATGATCTAATTTTGTAAAAACAATTAATGTTAGCCAAGAAAAAACAAGCAACACATGTGACCACCAAGAAAATACATGCATATTACTGAGTAATTTATCTGAAAAATTAAACAAATCAACAAAAACTGCCAATGTAAATGATACAAATGACCATCTTGCCCAACTAGGATAAGAATCAAGTTCAGTAATAGAAATCCTAAATGACTCAACAAAAAAACCAGAAACTAAGACAAAGAAAAGTCCCCATAGAATTAAATGATCCTCTAATCTCTCGTCCCATCTAATTCTATGAAAATTAACAAAGTATCTTCTATATAAAGCCATAGATATACCTACAACACCTATTAATCCAAAAAGATCTCCGTAAAAAGAAAAGAACAAATAATAATTTCCATGTAAAAAATGAAGAGGAGTATCATCTTCAAGAGCAACCTGAGCTGTTACAAACGTCAAGACAATGATCGAAGCAGTAATGCACCAATGCATTACACTTGCATAAGTATCTCTTCTTATTTTATCTTGCATCACTCCTAACTTTACAGCATTATTTAAACGCCAAGGAAGATTAACCTTCAAGTCTTTAACAGGTTTGCCAATAAACCAAAGGGAGCCATGCCTTAAGATTCCAAAAAGTAATAATCCAGTTAATGTACTTAAAAGAACATAAATTGGCCAAGGCTCGACATTAAAAAATATTTCTCTCGTTGCTGAAGATCCTTCTATGCCAAAGCCTAAAAGTAATCCACTTAATATCAAAGAAAAGAACGTAAGAATAAATAAACCAAGCATCCAAAATTTATCAAAGATAAATAAAAGTGAACTTAAAATTTTTTTGCTTTGATTCATTTAATATGCTTTCTTATTTAAATATTAATTATATTTTAATTTAATAAACAAAAATAAAGTCTTTATATAATT
>TARA_B110000263_G_C15312126_1_pt1 | contig 11837 bp, 10 predicted proteins | sample TARA_B110000263 | Tara Oceans TARA_B110000263 (sample SAMEA4397730) | marine metagenome | biome: Polar Biome; feature: [MES] marine water layer (ENVO:01000295) within the mesopelagic zone...; material: water (ENVO:00002006), including particulate matter (ENVO:01000060) such as......
TTCTCACAATTCAAGAATGTGATTTAATTTTTAAACTTGCAAAACAAATGGAAATCAAACTTAAAAATAAAAAAGTAATTAAAGAGACTCTTAAAAAGAGTAACGTATTTAACTTATTTTATGAACCTTCAACTAGAACAAGGGCGTCTTTTGAATTAGCAGCTAAACAACTTGGAGCAAATGTAATTAATATAGATGCTAATTTTTCATCTGTAAAAAAAGGAGAGACTCTTTCTGATACAATAAAGACAATAAGTGCAATGTATGCTGATATTATTATCTTAAGGCACATGGACTCAGGTGCTGCCAATCATGCTAGTGAAAATACTAATAAAGTAATCATTAATGCAGGTGATGGATCGCATGCTCATCCAACTCAAGCACTTACTGATGGATATACGATGTTAAAAAAATTTCGTTCATTAAAAAATAAAAAAATTGTTATGGTTGGAGACATCAAGCATTCACGTGTAGCTCGATCCAATATATGGCTACTATCAAAATTAGGAGCAATCATTACTTTGTGTGGTCCATCAAATTTATTACCAAAAAATAGTACGTCTTCTAGATTTCCAAAATATTTTATTGAAACAAATATTAACGTTGCTCTAAAAAATGCTGATGTTATTATGGCATTAAGAATGCAAACTGAAAGGCAATCAAAAAATTTGGCATCTTCTCTAAAAAATTATTCAAATAAATATCAAATTACTTCAAATAGACTCTTATTGGCTAATAAAAATTGCCTGCTAATGCATCCAGGGCCAATCAATGAAGGAATAGAAATATCAAGAGAAGTAGCAAATAGTGAGTTTTCAAAAATTGAAGAACAGGTTGCAAATGGAGTCGTCGTCAGAATGGCTATATTACAATTAATGTTCAATTCAAATTTTAAGAAACCATAATATAGATGAGAAATATAATTATTAAAAATGGAACAGTATTAAATCCTAAAACAGGAATTTATAAAAAATTAGATATAATGATAAATAATGGAATAATAATAAAAATTGAACATAAATCAAAAATAAAACAAAATGGATTTTCTTATATTAATGCAAAAGGAATGATCATAACTCCAGGTTTTATAGATCTGCATTCTCATTTACGTGAACCAGGTCATGAATACAAAGAAACTATAGAAACAGGTACTGCTTCTGCTGCAAAAGGAGGATTCACGACTATTTGCGCTATGCCAAATACTAATCCTGCAATAGACAATATTAGGTCACTAAATATTTTAAAAATTGCAATTAATAACACAGCGGTCATTAATGTATTGCCTATTGGAACTATAACAAAATCTAGAAAAGGCAAAGCATTATCACCAATAAAGACACTTTTAAATAATGGAATTATTGCATTATCAGATGATGGCGATGATTTATATAATGAAAAATTACTTAAAAATGCTTTAATAATTGCAAAAAAATACGGTATTCCATTGTCACAACATTGCGAACAGCCACAACTAGTTAAAGATGGCCATATGCATGAAGGATGGGTATCAATGCGTTTAGGATTAAAAGGAAGATCACCTGAGGCTGAGGAATTAATGGTAAAGAGAGATATAAAAATAGCAGAAGAGATTGGAGCACATTTACATATAGCTCATATTTCAACTAAAAAAAGTATCCAACTAGTAAGAAATGCAAAAAAAAGACAGGCTCATATTACTGCAGAAGTTACTCCTCATCATTTAACGCTTTCACATGAAGATGTTGCTTTTAAAAATAATAACTACAATACGATTAACTATATTACTAATGCAAAAGTGAACCCACCACTTAGAGAAAAGGAGGATATAATTGCATGTATTAGAGGCTTAAATGACAATACAATAGATGCCATTGCAACAGATCATGCCCCTCATGATATTTCTGAAAAAAATATAGAATTTACAAAGGCATTACCAGGCATGATAGGTTTTGAAAGTGCCTTTGCATTAGGAATGGATTTAGTAAATAATAAGCAGATATCCTTTAAGAAATTAATACAAAAATTAACTACAGGCCCTGCTGTATCATGGCAATTAAATAAAATAAAAGGACTAGAAGGACTTGGTAAAATAGAAGAAGGCTTACAAGCAGATCTAACAATAATTGACAAAAAAAAGAAATGGAAATACTTACCGGATCAAATAATTTCAAAAGGAAAAAATTCACCTTTCTTTGGTAGAACTTTTACTGGAAAAGTGATGATGACGATTTATAAAGGGAACATTGTGTATCAAGAAACAAACAGTGTAATGAAAGCAAAAGAATGAATAAACTATTTCCAGCCTATGTAATTCTTGAAGATGGCAAGACATTGCACGGATATTCAAATACTAAAATTGATTCAATTGGTGAGATCGTATTTACTACATCAATGACTGGTTATCAAAAAGCGTTGACAGATCCTTCATACAGAGATCAAATTCTAGTAATGACCTATCCTTTGCAAGGAAACTACGGCATTAATATTAATCAAAATGAGAGCGATGAAATACAAGTTAAGGGGTTTATTATAAAAGAACTTATTGATCAGCCATCTCATTGGCAAAGTAAAAAAACATTAAAAACATACTTAAATGACAGTAAAATTCCATATTTATTTGACGTTGACACTCGAGCACTCACAAAACATTTGAGAAATAAAGGTTCAATGATGGGATCAATAACAACTAATACCGATCATGCATCAATAATTGCTAAAATTAATAATTCACCAAAATATGGTAGTAAAAACGTAGTTGAACAAGTATCTACTAAAAAAATTATATATCCTCATAAGAATACTAGTAACGTAATTCAAAAAATAACTATCATTGACTTAGGTGTAAAAAACAACATTAAAAGAATTTTAGAAAAAAACAATGCTCAAGTCACTGTAGTACCACATACAGTCTCTTTTGAAGAAATTAATAAATTAAAACCTCAAGGAATTATTATATCGCCTGGCCCTGGTGATCCAATGCAATTAATTTCACTTACTACTCTAGTAAGAAAATTAGCAGAAAAATATCCACTATTGGGCATATGCTTAGGTCATCAATTACTGGGAATAGCTTTTAATGCAAAATCATACAAGCTTCCCTATGGAAATAGAGGCTCAAATCATCCGATAATAGACATTGATTCGAAAAAAATTTTTATTACATCTCAAAATCATGGCTATGCTATAGATCCAGATAAAATTGATACTGACATGCATGTATCTCAGACGAATCTTAATGATGGACATGTAGAAGCCCTAGTCCATAAGCATCTTCCTGTGTCGTCTATCCAATACCATCCAGAAGGATCTCCAGGACCTAAGGATACTGAATATATATTTAATAATTTTTTAGATAGTTTAAAAAAAATTAATAAAGGAAGATAAATTGACTAATATCAGCCAACATCAGGAACAAAATTTAGAACCATACCTAACAATTCCACCTATTCAAAGCCAGTTTACTGATTCAAAAAAAGAATATCTACATAGAATAACTAATGAAGAATTATCTCTAATAAACAAAAAAATATCATCAAATTACATGAATAATTACGAAAAACGCACTTATAATTGGAAGCAATGGGTTGGTTTTATGATTCCTATTGGATTAAAAAATGAATCATTATTACAAAACATACATGACTCAATTAAAAACATATACGACATAAAAGGCATTGAGCATTTTCCATTATCATATTGTTACCTACCAATTGCATTTATTGGATATTTAAAACCAGATGATGTAATGTGGTCTCAAGTTGAATCATTTTATGCAAATGCATCGCCTAGAATTCATCGTATTTCTCCTTTTGAAATAGAGTCGCTAACTGTTTCATACAATAATGAAACAGTTTATCTTTCAATTAACGACAACTATAATTTTAGAGAAATACGAAAACAATTAAAAATAGGAGTTCCTCACATACGAAAAATTTTTACCGAAAATGACAATCAAGTTATCAGTGATATAGATTACTTCATGCCAAAAGTAGATTTAGGATATTTTTCCAATACAGAACTATCAAACATTAAAAAAACTCTTGCTAATACAAAAATTATAACTCAAAAAATAACAATCGATAAAGTTTATTTAGTAAGAATGGCATCAGATCCTCAAATAAATTTTCCCGACCCAGATATCATTGCTGAAATTCCTTTAATAGGACCAGATTATAGAACAGGGTACAGAAATTAATAGTAAAGGGATTAATGATGGTTAAACCAAAGAAAGTATTAATTATAGGTTCTGGGCCAATTATTATTGGTCAAGCAGCTGAATTTGATTATGCTGGCACTCAAGCATGCAAGGCTATGACTGAAGAAGGAATCACTTCCGTATTAGTAAATTCTAATCCAGCAACAATTATGACTGACGAAGGAATTGCAGATATTACTTACATTGAACCTCTCACCGTAGAGAGTATTACTCGAATAATAATAAAAGAAAAGCCTGATGGATTGCTACCTACTCTCGGAGGTCAGACGGGTTTAAATTTAGCAGTAGAGCTAGCAGATGCAGGAATACTTAAAAAATATAAAATTAAATTATTAGGGACTCCTATTAAATCTATAAAACTTGCAGAAGATCGTGATGAATTTAAAAAATTACTCAATTCAATAAATGAACCCACTCCTGAAAGCTTTATTGTAAACTCATGGAATGATGCTAGTGAGCCGCTCAAAAAAATTGGGCTACCATTGGTAATTAGACCAGCGTACACGCTAGGAGGCACTGGAGGAGGCATTGCAAACACATTAGAAGAATATGAGCAATACGTTAAATCAGGTGTCACTTTATCTCCTATAAATCAAGTATTGGTAGAAAAAGCATTACTTGGATGGAAAGAACTAGAATATGAAGTAATGAGAGATAGTAACGATACATGCCTAACTATTTGCAATATGGAAAATATGGATCCTATGGGTGTGCATACTGGGGACTCGATAGTAATTGCTCCATCACAAACTCTAAATGATGATGAATACCAAATGCTAAGAACTAGTGCATTAAAAATAATTCGTGAGTTAGGAATAGAAGGTGGTTGCAATGTTCAATTTGCATTAGCTCCAAACACAAATGTAAAAAAATGGCAACAAAATAAAAATAGTAAAAATGCTCCTTATTACGTAATAGAAGTGAATCCTAGAGTTTCTCGATCATCTGCTTTAGCATCAAAAGTTACAGGATACCCCATTGCAAGAGTGGCAGCAAAAATTGCATCTGGTAAAAGATTAGATGAAATTACAAATTCAGTTACTAGAAAAACTTCTGCAGCATTTGAACCAGTTCTTGATTATTGTGTAATTAAAATACCAAGATGGCCGTTTGATAAGTTTCACTCAGGAGATAGAAATCTCGGAACGCAAATGAAAGCAACTGGAGAAGTAATGGCAATTGGTAGAAATTTTGCAACTGCCTTTCAAAAAGCAATTCGATCACTGGAGCTTGGTAAAGATTTTTTATGGAAAGATGATTCAATAAATTATAAAAATACTAAACAATCTCTAAAAGCTACTGATTTACGTGTTTGGAATATATTAAATGCTTTACGAAATGGAGTAAAAATTGAAGAAATAATTAATAATTCATATATAGACCCATGGTTTATTAATCAAATTAAAAATTTAATTACATTTGAAAAAACCATAAAAAAAACCAATATTGATAAAGAGCTTTTAAAAAAAGCTAAAAAAATGGGTTTTTCAGACTCAATAATTGCAAGACTAAAAGATACAACACCTGATAAAATAAGAAAAATGAGAGAAAAATATAAAATCATACCTGTTTATAAAATGGTTGATACTTGTGCCGGTGAGTTTGAAGCAGAGACTCCATATTTTTACTCTACATATGAAGAAGAAAATGAAGCTATATCAATTAAAAATAAAAAAATGATTGTAATTGGCTCTGGTCCAATAAGAATAGGGCAAGGAATTGAATTTGACTATTGCTCTGTTCAAGCAGCACAAACATTAAATAAGCTTGGTATTAAATCAATAATGGTCAATTCAAATCCTGAAACAGTATCTACGGACTTTGATACTTCCAATAGGCTCTATTTTGAACCACTAGATGATGAATCAATTTTTGATCTTTTGGAAAATGAAAAAAATAATAATAAATATCCACTAACAATAACTCAATTTGGTGGACAAACAGCTGTTAATCTTGCTAAGCCATTAAGTGATAAAGGTTACCCAATTGCTGGTTCATCGGCTGAATCAATTGATATGGCTGAAGATCGTGGTAGATTTGAAATATTAATAAATGAATTAAATATACCTCAGCCACCTGGGCATGCAGTAAAGTCATTAGAACATGCATTATCAGTCGCCGAAGAAATTAATTATCCAGTCTTAATTAGACCATCTTATGTTCTTGGTGGGCAGGGAATGGAAGTTGTTTCAAATGCAAATCAATTAATTGAATATGTTCGTCCAGCACTAAAAGAGAATACAGGAGTAATACTAATAGATAAGTATCTTGAAGGATTAGAAGTTGAAGTTGATGCTGTATGTGATGGAAAAGATGTATTTATTCCAGGAATTATGGAACATATTGAAAAAGCTGGCGTGCACTCTGGAGACTCTATGGCTGTATATCCTCCTCAAAATTTATCAAAAGATGCAATCGATAAAATAGTAGAATATACAATTAAAATTGGTAAAAAATTTAATGTGATAGGTTTAATGAACATTCAATATGTAGTAACTATTAATGAAGATAGTAGTTCAAATGTATTTATAATAGAATTAAATCCTAGATCATCGAGAACAGTTCCTTTCATATCAAAGGTCACAGGAATTCCTTTAGTTGAAATTTCAGTCAATATAATGCAAGGCAAATCATTAAAAAAATTAGGTTACAGTAGTGGACTATTTCCTTCTAAAAATTTAGTAGCTGTCAAAGCCCCAGTTTTTTCTATGTCAAAATTAATTGGAGTAGATAACTATCTCGGCCCTGAAATGAAATCAACCGGTGAAGTCATGGGCGTTGATGATACTTTTGAAAAAGCATTGACTAAGTCTCTGATTTCAGCAAATATTGCAATTCAACCTAAGACCTCATTTCTTCTATCAATATCAAATCAAAAAAAATCAGAAGCAATTCCATTAATCAAGATCCTACATGAATTGAATTGCACGTTGTTTGCAACTGGAGGCACCGCAGCATTAATAAGTGGATTAGGAATACCAGTTACTACTGTTAAAAAAATTGAGAACGAAAAAGATATTTTAGATGCAGAATTAGAGGGCAAGCAAAGTGTAGTAGATATTATTAATCAAGGAATTGTAGGTGCGGTCATTAACACAATTGAAGGTAATAGACCAAAACATTTAAGAGATGGTTTTCAAATAAGAAAAACAGCAACTGAAAAACAAATACCTTGCTTTACATCTCTAGATACTGCATTGGCAGCAATTAAGTCTATTAAAAACCCAGGAAACTATTCGATTAAACCACTGTTGGAATATAGAAAAAAATAATAATGGATATATCAAAAATAAAAATACTACAAAATGTAAATATATATGGAAATACTTATTTATTAACATTGCAGCAATCACCATCAATTTTAAAAGCAAAGCCAGGTCAATTTGTAATGATATTTCCAGGCCAAGAATTTAATCCTTTACTTGGAAGACCTATGTCTATCCATAGAATTAATAATAAAGAAAAAACTTTTTCTATTCTTTATCATACAATTGGAATTGGCACCAATATCTTATCAAAATTAAAAAAAAATGAACGAGTCAAAATCATAGGTCCCTTAGGTAATCCAATACCATTCAATCATGCTTCAAAAAACTTTTTATTAATTGCTGGAGGCATAGGAATTGCTCCATTAGTGTGGCTAGGAGATACATTAGTTGCTAATAATAAAAACGTAACCATGCTTATTGGAGGCAGAAGCAAAAATCATATATTCCCAATAAAAAAATTAAAGCAAGAAATAGAAGTTGAAATTTTTACTGATGATGGATCTTTAGGTACTAAAGGATTAGCGACCAAAAAAATAAATAACTTTTTATCATGGACAGATGAAATTATATTATGTGGACCAGAACCTATGTTTGTTTCAGCACATGAAATTATTAAACAATACGATGGTCATATTCCTGCCTATGCATTATTTGAAAAAGAAATGGCATGTGGCATTGGAATATGCTATGGATGCGCCATTAAAGACAAGAAAAACAACCCGCAGCTTGTATGCACAAAAGGGCCTAGCTTTGAACTTTCTAATATATATTTATAATTTAAATTTACTGTGAAGCTTGCTTAAATCTAAATATTCATCGGCAACAGCTCTTAATTCAACAGATGTACTTTTAGGGAACGAGGCTACTTCGACTTTTATACCTTTAGATTGAACATATTGAATAGCTTTTAAAAAATCTGCATCTCCAGAAATTAAGGTAATTACATCAAGCCTTTCACACATTGTTATCATATCAACAACTAATTCAATGTCTAAGTTACCTTTAACGCTACCATCAGAAAATCTTTTCATCGGTTTAGTAACTATCCTATAATCAAAAGGAACAAATGGTTTAACAAATCTTTGTTCTTGTAAAGGTTCGTCTGAATCATCAACGATTGGTGAATAGGCAGTTGCTCTTATTAGTTCTCGATCTTTTTTTAATAAATCTAACAAACGACCCATATCCATTTCGCTATCATCATCAGCATCGACTCCATACAATAGATTAGGAACATCGACAAAAATACCAATTTTTTGTTTAATAATAGATGCATCTAAAGTTTTCTTTAATTCAGCTATTTCCTTAGAAAGAACACTTAAATTAATCCCTGACTTCTCATCAGTTTGTGAATTACTACTAGCTGTATTTTTAACTACTGCAGGTATTTTTTCAGAAGAAACTTTAGTAGATTTATTTTTTTTATTATTTGCATCAATATTTTTTATTTTCGCATCTTTTGAAATTTTATTTTTAGTAACTTCATTTACTTTTATATCTTTAACAAGTTTTACATTTTCAGTTGCTTTTTTTCTATCAGGAATACTATTCCCCTCATTTTTTTTATTATCATTATTACTGTCTGGCATTTTTTAAAACCTTTCTATATATTTTAAGTAAGATCTCTAGTTTGTAGAGATGCCGATTGCTCGTTAACTATTACGCATCTTTGATCAATTTTCTTTGCTATTTCTAAAAATTTGATTGATACAGGATGTTCTATATTTATTGCTGTAAGAGGAACCCCTTTATCGCTACCAATCCTTAATTCTTTCTCTAAAGGAATACTGCCTAAAAAATCTAATCCTAAATCATCAGCAGCATTTTCTCCACCACCTTCGCCAAAAATTTCTGAAGACATATTTTCTATAATTCCAAATATAGAAACTCCAAGCTTATCAAACATGGCAACTGCTTTTCTTGCATCTTCTAAAGAAACTTCTTGTGGAGTTGTTGCAATCACAATACCTGAAAGCATAACATCTTGAGCTAAAGTCATTGAAACATCAGAAGTACCAGGAGGTAAATCAATAATTAAATAATCAAGATCTCCCCAGTCTACATCAAAAACCATTTGTTTTAAACCTGATGCAATCATAGGTCCCCTCCAAACAACAGGAGTATCTGGCGGCAAAACTAATCCTAAAGAAACGGCCTTGACACCATGTGCTTCCACAGTCCTAAGTCCTTGGCCTTCACCAGCTAAAGAACCTGAAGGAATTCCTAGCATTCTAGGAATATTCGGACCTGTAATATCTGCATCTAAAATACCGACTTTATTATCAAGCCTTTTTAAAGAGATAGCTAAGTTAGTAGCAATGGTAGATTTACCAACACCGCCTTTATTTGAAGCGACTGCTACAACATTCTTAATACCTGGAATTTTTTTTATGTTCTGTTGTCTGCTATCCAAGGAAAATCCTATCAATAATATTGAAAATTATATTAATATTAATATAATTTATGGTAACTTAATCCTGTTCTATGCGTTTGTATAAATATAAGAATTTTTATATTTAATAAATATATTTTTCTTTAATTAATTTTAAACCTATAGTTGGAGGTTTTATGAATAATAATAAAAGTACTATAATCAAATCTAAAAATAGCAGACTCTGCAAACATCATTGGGTAATATCGTCTCCTCAAGGAAAAGATAGTAAGGGTTCTTGTAAGCTGTGTGGAAGAGAAAAAGTTTTCTCTAATTCTTCAGAAAGTATTATGTGGGAAAAAACAAATACACTAAGAAAAACAGACATAGGTTACCCTTCACCGCCTGTTCCAGTAGTTACTGACAAAACAAGCAACTTTGAAAATTAAGAATTTATATTTTTAATTTCTTATTCATCGATAAAATATTTATTATAATATTTTAATTACATTTATCTCGAGATTAATATATATGGTTAATTTATCAGTAGAACTAACATCAAATAGTAAATACGATCTTATTCTTCCAAATCCAGTATTAGTGGCATCAGGAACTTTTTCAAATGCCCTTGAAATGTCTAAAATTAATAATATTGAACTTCTTGGTGGAATCATTTCAAAAGGAACTACAATCAATCCTAGGTTTGGAAATAATTCACCTAGAATTATCGAAACTTCATCTGGATTAATTAATTCAATTGGCTTTCAAAATATTGGAGTCAATGCTTTTATAAAAGATATATTACCTATATGGAATAAATGGAATGTTCCATCAATAGTAAATATCATGGGTAACAACATCCAAGAATATGGTGAATTAGCTTTAAAATTTGATGACATTTCATCCATTGATGCACTTGAAATTAATATATCTTGCCCGAATGTAGAAGTTGGAGGAATGGAATTTGGGCAAGATCCACATGAAGCAATAAAAGTAATGAAGTCAGTCAAAAAAAACACAGATAAGCCATGTATAGTAAAATTATCTCCAATTGTTTCTAACTTGCAAGAAATTGTAAAGGCAGTCCAAGAACATGGAGCAGATGCAATCACTGTTAGTAATACTTATCCAGCAATGGCAATAGATATAAATAAAAGAAAACCAATTTTAGGAGCTAAATTTGGCGGTCTTTCTGGGCCAGCAGTAAAATCAATGACAATAAGGAATGTCTACATTGCAAGTAAAGTTGCTACAATACCAATTATAGCATCAGGGGGCATAATGAGCGCAGAAGATGCTATTGAAGCGATGATGGCTGGTGCATCTGCTGTCCAAATTGGCACAGCAACATACATTGACCCAGATGCACCATGGAAGATCATCAATGGTATTACAGAATGGTGCGAAACAAATACTATTAATGACATTAATGAAATTATTGGGTCTGCAGTAATTTAGTCTATTTAATGATTTTATCAAAGGATCAAATAATTCTTTTGAACTTAATAACAAAATCTTATATGATAAATATACTTAATTCCTATTAAGTTACTGCTCGCTTAAGGGCATCGAACTTATAGTACGGGGCTTAGCTCAGCTTGGTAGAGTGTCCGGTTTGGGACCGGAAGGCCAGAGGTTCGAATCCTCTAGCCCCGACCATTTAAAAAGAATAATAATATGACTAATATTCCAGTATATGTTTTAGTAGCAAGAATAATTTCTGTAATAGGAATGTCTTTTGCTATAACTTTAGGATTGTTATTACTTATAGCTGGTTATTTCATAGAATCAATAATTGCCTTCGGCTTTACTTTCCCATCAATAACAATAATGGCATTTCTAGAAAAAAAAGCAGATATTAATTGGCGGAAATAAATTATTTTTCAATAATTGATATAGTGATAATTCTATCTGCAGGAGCACTTCTTGGTTGATTATTAGGATCTCTCAGTCTAATACTCTGCAATACATCAGTGCCTTCAATAATTTTTCCAAAAGCAGA
>TARA_B110000263_G_scaffold47267_1_pt1 | contig 11773 bp, 6 predicted proteins | sample TARA_B110000263 | Tara Oceans TARA_B110000263 (sample SAMEA4397730) | marine metagenome | biome: Polar Biome; feature: [MES] marine water layer (ENVO:01000295) within the mesopelagic zone...; material: water (ENVO:00002006), including particulate matter (ENVO:01000060) such as......
ATTCTTGCGACTAGCAATCTGCGTGAACAAGAAGCGGCGTATCATCTTGAAGTCGAATTGGCACGCGGGACTCTAAATCGCCTGAGGAATTATTTGTCCGATCGCGATCAGTTCTTCGAACTTTCTGCTGCTTACCAAACTTTGCTGAATCAAACACAACAGTGTTTCTTGAACGCTGTGTTGTCGACCGACGATCAGGGAACTAGTCAACGCCATGCCGCGGATTCTATAGAATCTGCACTCGAGTTGATTGAACTTGTGCTACTAGAGGATGCAGGACATGCTGTTGAAGCTCGTTATCAAGCAGGTGGGGTCAAGCCGCTAATCGGTATAGAAATGCCGGTCGTTCCTCAGTCGGAGCAGTCGCAGCAGCAAATTGATGAAACCTTCAATACAGTAACAATTCCGTTTAATTGGCGCACATTGTCACCGGACACGGATAAATTCAATTTTGATGAAATCGACGGACCACTGAATTGGGCTATGCAACACGATAAAAGAATCATCGCTGGTCCACTGGTGCGATTGACCGACGACTCGATCCCCGAATGGATGTATCTATGGGAAAGTGATTTCACCGCATTTCAAAACTACCTCATGAGTTACGTGAGTGAAGTTATTCATCGCTATAAAGATCGGGTTCATGTTTGGCATTGTGCAGCCGGACTAAATTCGACGACGGGTTTGAGATTCTCGGAAGAACAAGTCGTCCGAATTGCGGTGGATGTCGTAGAGGCCATTCGACGCATTGATACCAGTACACCAATTGTGATGAGTTTTGATATGCCTTGGGGCGGATATGCCGCGGATCGTCGAACCGATCTGTCGCCGTTGCAATTTGCGGAGGCCCTGGTCCGCGGGGATATCGGATTAAATGGAATTGGGTTGGAGTTGAAATTTGGCGACGGAGACAATGATTGTGGGTTGTATGACTGTTTAGCAATCAATGCCTTGATGAATCGTTGGGCGCAATTGCAACTCCCATTGGTCTTAAGTGTTGCGACAGAAAATAATCACTTAGCAGCAGACGAACTGGACGGTAGTGCTGATAGCGTCGGTGCCGGTATGGGCTCGAAGGAAGTTGCCAATCTATTGATGGTACTTGCCAGTCAAGGTGCGACTCAGGCAATTCTCTGGAATCAACTAAGCGATACATCGGAGCGGCGAGCGGGACTTTATACCGTCGACGGACAACCCAAATCGATAATTAACGACATCCAACGATTGTGTAAAGAACAATTGGGGATTTAGGCTGTGGGAATAGCTGGCAGGTGTAAATCTGTGGAAACTTTAAAAACAAGCAAGCCCAACGGGTAGTATATTTTGTGGATAGCACTGGAGTTATTTGAAAGGTGCTGGCATAATCTGCTCGAGTCGAAACAATCGTTGTCTGCCTAAAAGGTCTTATGGAAAATATTACCAACAACCCAGTTGCGATAGCTGATTTGCAATGTGGTACGGATCAGCCGTTACTGCTAATTGCGGGTCCCTGTGTGATTGAGACGATGGATGCTACTCGGCGAATCGCCGATGTGTTGCAAGAGGCCACGGCTGACCTCCCTGTGCAATTCGTGTTCAAGGCATCTTTCGATAAGGCGAATCGAACGAGCATTCATTCCTTTCGCGGCCCGGGCTTAGATGCGGGCTTGGATATTTTAGGTCGTATTGCACAAGAAACCGGCTTGCCGGTGACCACGGATATCCACGAAGCAAGTCAAGCCGCTGCGGTTGCCGATGTTTGTGCAATGCTGCAGATCCCGGCTTTTCTCGCCCGACAAACCGACCTGCTGATTGCCGCTGCGCAAACCGGCAAACCGGTAAACGTAAAAAAAGGGCAGTTTTTATCACCCAGCGATATGTCTAACGTGATCATCAAACTGGCGCAAAGTGGCTGTGATGACGTGTTGCTGTGTGAACGTGGTACGTTCTTTGGCTATGGGCAATTAGTCAACGATATGCGCAGCTTGCCACAGATGCAACAATTTGGTGTGCCGGTTATCTTTGACGCAACGCACAGTGTACAGCAACCTGGTGGGCGAGGCGAAACCACTGGAGGGCAACGAGAAATGGTCGAACCACTTGCCCGGGCTGCCGTAGCAATGGGAGTAGACGGTCTGTTTATCGAAACACACCCCGACCCAGACGAATCTCCGAGCGATGGTCCGAACATGATTCCACTAAATGACATGAAAACTCTGCTGCAACGACTCACCAAGATTCGTGCATGTGTCGATACTTTATAAAGGTACTGATGCCAACACTTCAGAGATGGAAATTCTATGATTGCTGAAAATAGTTATCTTTCACTAATTGTCGCCCTCGTGATAATCGTCGGGTGTCGCGATCGCTCTCAAGTGACCGTCTCGGATATTCGGCCAAGAGAATCTAATTCTGATCACTTGCAACAAGCCTTGCAGATAATTGACGGCCTAGATCTCGCTGATTTTAATCAAGCGACTACCACGAGTGTCTTTAACTTCAATCTCTGGTCTAAGCTACATGACGATGATCCTCAATGGGTTACGCCGTCGCTAATAAACACGGTTCCAACTGAACTAGCAAGCACCGGATTAGTACAAGCGATTGGTGGCAAGCAGTTCATCCCATTGGATATTAATTATTTACATGAAACGAGTTGGTTGCATGATATTTCCCAGTGGGTTGTAGCGGATGATTTGCCACACCGGATGTTTTGGGAGTCCTATAAGCCAACCGTTGCTGATGAAGTTGCTAGTGAGGAATTGACCAAGGTACTCAAGTTGTTTGACTGGACGGTACGAAACATACAGCTTGCACCTTTGCTGGACTATCCGACGATTCCTGCCACGGAACAATCAGGCAAGGTATCCCCTCAACTTGGCTTGCCCGGACCTGGCTATAGCCGCACCAACCGTGATGTCCTGACGCTGGGCGTTGGTGACTGGTGGCAACGTGCACGGATTTTTGTGCTACTCGCGCGGCAGCAAGGCATCGATGTCGTATTGTTAGGATTGCCAGCTGAGTTTGGCGAGAGAAATCAACCATGGCTAACTGCAGCAATCATTGACAAGGAACTTTACTTGTTTGATTTGAACAAAGGGTTGCCGGTATTGAATGCAGACAAGACTGAAATTGTGACGCTGAAGCAACTCAAAGAAAATGTCAATTTCGCACAAACACAATTACCAGCTGCCCACCAACAGCAACCACAGGAAACTCTTGACGGATTGGTGGGGTTGATTGAAGCGGATGTTGTTGCCGTTTCGCATCGCATGGCGATTTTGGAAAAATATCTCACAGGTGAGCGTCAAATGGTTTTGACCGTGGCGCCGAGCATTATTTCTTTGCGGTTGAGAACGGAGCATCAAATCAATCGATCAAAAATTTGGCTACCTATTTATGAAGGGTATTTATTTGAAGCGGCGTTGCATGAGAAACTTGTTGCTCAAGATTCGACCGCGATGGAGTTCGTTAGTTCAACGCGAAATCATTCGTTGTTTCGCGAAGTTCCTCAATTGCGGGAAGGTCGTTTTAAATTATTACGAGGTGATTTTGATAACGATGAATCCAGTGCAGGCGCCCAAGGTGAAAGCGGTGCCAAGGCGTTGATGATGGCATCACGTATTCCGACGAAGATAATTGAAGAACTGCCAGAAAATGAAGGTATTCAACAATCTCTGGGGCTGGTAAAGCCCGCTAACACACCAGCTTTGTTGTGGCGGCAAGTATTGTTGAACAAGCAAAAAGTATTCGTGCGAGCTAAGAATTACGCGAGCTTTTATATCGCTATGATTCATATGGAACAGGGGCACTATCAGGATGCGATCGATTGGTTTGAACAAAGAACGCTAATAAATGAAGCTGATGATACCGCCGACGCAGCAGGCAAAGAAGAACTCCCGTCAGTTCCCCCGACTAGAAATAACAATTCTCCCGCTGAACAGCCCACAATCAATATTCAGGATCTTCTCTCCGGTAATTCTCCTGCCACCCGAGTCGCTGTGGATATATCGTTGACTCGGTCTGCCTTTCAGGATTTAGCACTATATAATCTCGCTCGGTGTTACGCGGCTTTGGGTCAGCAAGCAACGGCTGCCGAGTTGCTACAAAATTCTGAGTCTGAACAACAGACTGGTGACCAACAGTTATCCATGTTGTTGCAAGAATAGAGTCGCAGATTACGCGTCTTGGTCTTCTAGGAATGTTTGCGGCACGAGTAGTCGCATGCGACCAAGTATTGTTGTTACGGTGATGGGCAACGATGTGCAGGGGTCACCGTCAATTTGAACAACAACTCGATCTTGAGTGTCGGCATGGATTCTGAACGACTTTGCCTGCAACGCAACGTATTCGTTGCTGCGAGGATGAGTAGACCACCAAAGCTGCCAGAAATATTTTAATCCGTGTAGGAATCCTGGTTTGACGAATCCACAAGCGTCAAGTTTGCCGTCGGTGGGGTCGGCCTCAGGCGCTATTATCAGCTTTAGGGCGTATCGGCGAATGTTCATGACGAATAGAAAACGAGCGTCAAATTGATTGTGTTCATCAGCAAGGTCCTGAACATACATTTTGGGATATCGGTACTTCCAGACGGCGGTCAGGACTGGAATGAAATAGGAGAATTTGGTGATATGGCCTTTCCGACGATTCGCTAATCGCTCGGCTATATCACCGTCAAAACCACACCCGACCATCAGGGCAAACAAAAATTTCTCGCCCGCCTCATTGGTGACTTGTCCGGCATCCATCGGAAGAACTTGTCCTCGCTCAATCAAGTCAGCGACGAACTCGGGATCAGCTTTTATCCCGAGGTATTTAGCAAGCACATTTTCAGTGCCTTGCGGAAAGATGCAGATATTAGTTTCTTTGCTTAGGCTGTTAAGTAACAGTGATAATGTGCCATCGCCGCCAACGCTGATAACGGTACGTAGTTCGCCACTAGCTTGTTTTTCCGCTGCGATAAGCTGGATCTGATCGATGTCGGTCTCAATGACCGCTTGAAAGCCACGATCGTCCAATATAGTAGCGAGTTTCTTTGCCAATTGACCGCTGCAACCGCGGCCTGCTTTGGGGTTGAGCGAAATCAATACGAATCGAGCCGCAGGGTCAATTGATTGTGCTGTACGTGTCGTCATTTAAGCTGTGAAATTTGGTTTAATGCACGAATAGAGGAGCAAGCTAACGGAATAAAGTGTATGAAAGTGAATGTGTTTAATATGAACACATGTCCGTTTATACCACACATTTGCTGGTGATTGTTTTATGGGCTTGGGTAGTAAAGGGGAGATTATTTACAGCACCTAGATATGCCTAAAACACCGGTTTCTCGGTGTTTTAGGCGTTTTTCGGCCAATGATCGTCGCTCGATTTGGAAGATTTATGGTACGTCGGTTTTTTTTGGCATGGGACGTGCATTTAGATATCTTTTGTTAGCTTGTTGCTGACAAAAAATCTTGCAATGATCCGATTTGATTGTTTTGAAACGGGTTAACAGTGAGATTGTTCAAACACGCGAGGTTTGGGCGCTCAATTTACTGGTTTGAGTTTTAGTTGCCCCTGGCTCATCCAGTTGACTGACATTGTCGTTAGTCGGTGCCCAAACCTCGTTCTTTTTACGCGCGGCAATATATTGCGTATACGACCGGGGAAAACTACTTCCCGACTGCTCCATGGCGATACGATTTATTGTCGACGAATAGGTGTGACGGATCAATTTCCATTGCGGAACACGCCAAAGGCCCAATTCTTTAGATGTTTATTTTATAGTACGCGTTTTAACACCGTTGACGAGTTTAAAGCGGTATTCTAAAGTGGTGGTTTCCCCTGCATAAATGGGATGTTGCCAGCGTAGCTTCAATTGGCAGAGCACCGCATTCGTAATGCGGGGGTTACGGGTTCGATTCCCGTCGCTGGCTCTGTCGCGAGCCGCACGTTAGCATTAAAAAGATACTTTACAGGAGTTTCCTTCCATGGCAATGATTACGGATTTTGATATTAAGTCCCTAGTTTGTGACAATTCCAGCTTTGGCCCCAACGAGATCAAAATGATTTCAGGTGCCATAACCGAAGATTTTTCACAGTATGCCATTTTACGAGACGCAGTTGCTGAGCTTGAAATTGGTGAAGATTTAACACCCGCTAGCACAGTGCGTCTGGGTGTTTGTTATTATTTGCTAGGTCGATTTAGCCGCGCGATCGAAACATTGGCAGAATCTGACAAGGGCGCTCTTTCATATTTTTACATTGGACGCAGTCATTTTGCGTTGGAAGATAACCTAGCGGCAATTGAAAATTATGATTTGGCAGAACGATTTGGTTATGACCGAGGTATTTGTGTCTTAGCCAAGGTTGAAGCGTTACGAAACAGTGGCGACTTTGATGGCGCTTTACAAGGCTTAGAGTCGCTCGATGGTGCCATCATGCAAGAAGCGGACTACGCTTATCAATATGGTGAAACGGTTGCTACGAGCCGCGGTGCTTCTGAGTTAGTAGTCGAATGGTTTGAACGAGCCGTGAAAGCGGATGATACCCATGCCGGCGCATTGTTTGGGTTGGCCCGTGAAAACGATCGCCGAGGAAATGATGAAGTCGCCATGGATTATTACCGCCGCAGTTCAATGTCATTCCCTTCACACGTTGGTTCCTTGCTAAACTTAGGCTTGCTGTATGAAGATCACGCACAATATGATCGTGCTCAACAATGTTACCGCCGCATATTGGAAGTATTTCCTACCCACCCCAAAGCGTCATTGTTTTTGAAGGATGCAGAAGCCTCGGATGACCAGTTCTTTGATCTTGAAGCTGAAAAAGCACAAGATCGAATGTCGCAAATATTGAACATACCGGTTACTGATTTTGAACTTTCGGTTCGCAGTCGTAATTGCCTTGTCAACATGGGTGTTGAATCTCTAGGTGACTTAGCACGAACGAGCGAGCAGGAACTACTTGGCAGTAAGAACTTCGGGGAAACCTCGCTGATTGAAATTCGGGATATGCTCACTTCCAAAGGCTTGTCCTTAGGTCAGCTGGCACACGAGGGACGTCCTGAACCGACTGTCGATCGCAGTCAGCTCTCGCCAGAAGAAGCAGCCGTATACGATCGTCCAATATCAGATTTGAATTTGTCGGTGCGTGCACGTAAATGCATGGTTCGCTTGCGTATGAACACCATTGGCGAGTTACTTCGCAAGACGGGCGATGAAATGCTTGAATGCAAGAATTTCGGTGTCACAAGTTTGAATGAAGTGCGTGAAAAACTTGAAATTCACGGCTTGAAACTTCGTGGCGATTGATCCCGCTTAAGCCAGTGGAGATTATTCTTTGGACTGCAGTTTTTCGGTTCTTCTGTATATTTCGGTGGCAGAAACCACTTGCGCTATCAAGATGAATTATGACTTCACCTGAAACCACAAGTTCTGATAGCGTTAGCCCTGTTGGTTTTAGTTTCGAAGTATTGACGCAAGACAAAAAGAGTGCCGCGCGGCGCAGTGTCTTAACCACTCCTCATGGCTGCGTGCAGTTGCCGACATTTATGCCCGTGGGGACGCAGGCAACGGTCAAGGGGTTAGCGATTGATCAAGTGCGGGCAACTGGCGCTGAAATTCTGCTGGCAAATACGTATCACTTGTCTTTGCGACCTGGTGAAGATATTGTCGCACAACTAGGCGGCCTACACGCCATGACGCAATGGCAGGGTCCGATTCTTACGGATAGCGGCGGCTTTCAGCTTTTCTCATTAGCAAAAATGTGCCAAGTGACCGAACAAGGTGCAATTTTCAAATCGCATATCGACGGTTCCACACTGGAGTTAACGCCGGAAAAATCAATTCAAATCCAAGAAACATTAGGGTCTGATATTGCGATGGTCTTGGACCACTTGGTTGCCTTGCCTAACGAAAAATCAGTGATCAAGGCAGCCTGTGAGCGTTCGATACGCTGGGCACAACGTTGTCAACTCGCAGCAAGTAGTACACAGCAAATTCAATTTGCGATCGTGCAAGGAGGCTTAGACGAAACACTGAGAGTATGGTGTGCTGAAGAATTGGCAGCATTGGATTTCTTTGGGTATGCAGTCGGTGGATTGAGTGTGGGTGAGCCTCCAGCAGAGATGTATCGGATATTGGATGCTACCTGCCCTGCTCTGCCAATTGACCGCCCGCGTTATCTAATGGGAGTCGGACGTCCGCAAGATTTACTCGAGGGCATTCGTCGTGGCATCGATATGTTTGATTGCGTAATGCCAACGCGGAATGGACGCAATGCGTTGGCATTCACCGATCAAGGGCCAATTAAGCTGCGTAACGCCAAGCACCGTACGGATACATCTCCAATAGAATCCGATTGTCCTTGTTTGGGGTGCCGACATAGTCGTGGGTATATTCGCCATTTATTTCAGAGTGGTGAGATGTTGGGTCCGATTTTGCTGTCACATCACAACTTGACGTATTATCAACGATTGATGACAGCTGCTCGCGAAGCGATCGAAGCGGATGAATTTGAGGCCTTTTACCAAAAAAAAATGGCTGCTTGGGGATAACTCTAAGAACTTCCCTCCAGAATGGGTGAAATATAGAAAAAACTCGCTAAAAGGAGGGAATCGCATCGCTGCAATGATTGCTCTCCCTTGTCGGTAATTACCAATGAATCTAAGATACTCGGATAGCGCAAATGTGCGTTTTTTCGTATGGGATTGTTGATTTTCATCAAGCGGTGGCAATGACGTTGCTATGGATTGCTTGTAGCGAGATTCAACAACTTCACTTTTTGTTGATTACTAGGTTTTGATTAGCCACTGCTAGTGAATATTGGGCACACGATAATGATATTGACGTTAAAACTTCTCGCTTTTGATTTACATTGGTTTCTAGTCGGACAAGCGTTAGATGGCGAAGCTAAACCGGGCGTTGAAAATGGCGCAGAGGCTCCGGCGGACAACACGTCCTTTATGATCATGATGTTTGGCATGTTAGCCGTGTTCTACTTTATGATGTTCCGCCGGTCGCGTAAACGAAAGCAGCAACAATCACAAAAAATGGGTGATCTCAAAATGTATTGTGAAATCACGACCATTGGTGGATTGTGTGGGACGGTCGTTAATATCGAAGATACGACTGACGATAAAGGCAATGAATCGGTAAGTCATGTCACCATTGAAACCGATTCAGAAACACAATCGCGGATACGAATCGTTCGTGAAGCGATCGGTCAAATTGTAAGTAACGATGACGACACGGCGGATGAGAAATAAATTATTAGCTTTGATATAAGTAAGCGACATACATAAAAACAACTATTGAACCGGAACAGATTGAAATGAATCTTTTGGCAACTTTAGCGTCCTTTTTAACTCCTCTGCTGGGTCTTGCAGATGGTGCAGAAGACAACGAAACCAACGCAGTGATTGTGTTTGCATTAGCTCTCCTCGGAGCTGTGTTAGTTAACATCGGTCAACACAAGGCGATCAGTGCTAGGGTCAAAAGTGTGGCTAAGGTTAGCGACCCTAACTGGGGTGCGATGTTCGGCACTTTTGTGTTTGGCTTGTTGCTGGGTGGACTACCGAATTTGTTTGCAGAATTCAGTGCTCAACCAGCATTTCGATATATTGGATTAATCATTGCTGTGTTCAGTGGATTGTATCTAATTTCGCGCACCATTACGGAAAACCGTCGTATCAACGCCCCAGAACAATCTTGGCGTTTGGCGATTGTTGCAACGAGTGTCATTTTTGGCGTGCTGTATTGTAACACCGCTTACAATACGGGCCTTATCAAGGGCGGTGTCGACCTGTCTGGTGGCGTTAATCTGATCTATGCGATCGATTTTGATTCCGTTAACGATGCTGATGGCCCTGCTGATAGGTTATCCGATAGCGATATGGATGCCCTGCTGAGTGCTTTAGGTCGTCGCTTGAATCCTAGTGGTGCTAAGGAATTGGTATTACGTTCCTATGGTAACAGCACCCATGTCGAAATCGTTGTACCCTACGCAGATACCGATGAAATCACGCATCTTAAAGAGGTTATTACCAATACTGGTGCATTGGAATTTTTGATTTTGGCGAACGCCAGCAAACATTCTAAACTGCACACTCAGGCAGAATCTGCCGTTGAGTTGAAGACCAATCTTGTTGTGGCTGCGGACGATCGTACCGAGGTATTGGGAACATGGGTGGCAGTCTCCAAAAATAAAGATGGTATCTATGAATACAACGCATCTGGCGGTTCGCTCATTCGACGTATTACCTATGTAGATGGTGAAGATGAAAAACGCATTCTCGTGGACGGGGAAGCATTTTCAAGCTCGCCGCAAGAAACGGCTGTCCGTGCAGCGTTTATGTTTGTTGAATCAGATGTGTTGTTTTCACAACAAGTTCAAGCCGTTGGTGTTACCAACATCGAAGTATTGATGGTTGCACCGCCTGAAACTGAACGTACAACCGGTGATGACCTAGCTAGTGTTCGCTCTGATATTGACACCCAAACTGGTTCACCGTGCGTGTCATTTACGATGAACAGTGCTGGATCACGTAAGTTTGGAACCTTTACCGGTAATAACACTAGTAACTTGCTAGGAATCGTACTCGACCATGAATTGCTATCCGCCGCCACCATCAATTCTCGGATTTCCGTTAGCGGTCAAATTACGGGTAAGTTTTCTCGAACGGACGTTGATAAAATAGTCGGAATATTACGAGCTGGGAAGCTACCGGGCACCTTAACTAAGGAACCCGAAAGTGAGAACAAAATGGGTGCTACCTTAGGTGCTGCCACGATCGACGCTGGAACGACAGCAATCATCATTTCGTTCGTCGCCGTGTTGATATTCATAATTCTCTATTATTGTTGTATTCCGGGAGCGATCGCTGCTTTCGCATTGGTATTCAATGTTGTCTTGATTGTCGCTTTGATGGCGATGATCGGAGCCTCCTTTACGCTGCCTGGCATAGCCGGTTTGGTGCTCACGGTCGGGATGTCTGTGGATGCAAACGTGCTAATTTTTGAGCGTATACGTGAGGAATTAGCCGACGGCTCGAAGATTAGACAAGCAATTCGCAATGGATTCTCGCGAGCAACTATTACCATTATCGATGCAAACTTGACTACGCTGATTACAGCTGTGTTGTTGTATGCTATTGGTACCGATCAGATTCGAGGTTTCGCGATTACTTTGATTCTCGGCATCGTTATGAGTATGTTTACGGCGATTTATGCGTCGCGAGGCTTCTTTGAAATTTCAGAGCGATTAGGCCTTTTGAAAAACTCCAGTTGGGCATTTCGAAATTTCCGTATCGTGTCTCGGGAAGTCAATTTCCTTGGCATTCGAAAAATCATGGCGATCGCTTCGCTGATCATTGTTGTGGCCGCAATTGGTGTGACTTGGAAACGAGGCAGCGACATGCTTGCAATTGATCTCGCCGGTGGTACGTCCGCCATTTTCTCACTCGATGACAGTGCTCTAGAAGCCGATGCTGTGGAAGCTACAATTAAGTCAACCGCTGTTGATAATGGCGTTGAGGATTTACAACTTACCGTCACCAACATTGAACTTAGCGACGAAGTGTCTGGCTGGCGAGTTGATGCGAGCATCCAGGAACAGGAGACGTTGATGGAGGTGCTGGAGAAAGCATTTGCCGGACAACTTCCAACTCAGAGCTTTAAAATTGTTGACGGTCAATCTTCATCCCAATCGTCCATAATTCCAGCCACTTCTAGTCACGGATATCAATTTGTAGCGTATCAGGATGAAGCGACAGCGGACGGCCCAACTGTACCCGTGCCAGCAGAAAAGCCAGCAG
>TARA_B110000263_G_scaffold249967_1_pt1 | contig 11693 bp, 16 predicted proteins | sample TARA_B110000263 | Tara Oceans TARA_B110000263 (sample SAMEA4397730) | marine metagenome | biome: Polar Biome; feature: [MES] marine water layer (ENVO:01000295) within the mesopelagic zone...; material: water (ENVO:00002006), including particulate matter (ENVO:01000060) such...
CTGAGTATCGATTATCTTGTTGGCCCACCGGGGCCGTTTACTGAACTCGAGATCAGTGGAACAGACACACTCTTCTCGTTCTCGGGACGCACAACGTGGAAGCTAGACCTCGCTGACAATGACGGGAACGGACTGCCACGATGGAAGGCTACCAACTTAGCGTCGCATAACATCACCGACTGCGTGGTCATGAACGACCGCATGTGGCGCGCTGAGGGTTCGTCTGGGTTGTGGACTCACAGCACGGATGGCGCTACTTGGACAGACAACAACCGCTCAGGTAGTGACCGCTACGCAGACCAGCTTGCAGTTACGCAAACAATATTTGGATACGATGCGCTATGGAAAGCTGTCAAGCCCAACGTACTCGCAGTAAGTACAACCCCGTCAACTGGCGGGTGGATGTACTACTCAATCGGCAACAGCGATTCAGACATACTTGACCTCGTGGTCGAGGCGAACATCCTCTACATCATCAAAGAAGATTCCGTGTTTGTGATTGGGGAGAACGGTATCCCTCGTAACATTGCAAACAGTTGGGTACATAACAGGCAGAAGGCACGCTCTCAAGGCGGGCACGGATGGCTTGGTGACGCATACATTCCCGCTGGAAGTCATGGGCTTTGGCGCATGAATCCATCGAGCCGACGTCCAGCACACCCGGGAGACAACGCTTCATCGTACGACGAGTACAACGGCCCTGTCACAATGGCGATAGGTGACGACACGTGGCTGTATGCGTTCGTACAGAAGCGAGACAGCGCAAGTCCGACAACATCTAACATCATGGCAGGGCGACCTACCAGCAATACGGCATGGCGATGGGGACAGGTGGCAGAGATCGACGCTGGTTCTGTGCGTCACGGTTGGATATCTGGCACTCAGATGGAAGGCACGAAACTATTTTGGAGCAGCCAAGATCAAGAAGCCGAGGTTGTGTCTATCTCAGCGGAGTCAACGGCTCCGAGCGCTGCTGCTAACACGGACAACAGCGGCAAGAAGTCATGGAGCAATCCAACTAACGCCCTTGCCAGCGACGACAGCTACGCAACGTGGCCTTCTACAACAGAGGCATCGCAAGAGAAATCTGCGGGCACGGTAGCGGTTACGGACTACACTGGCGCAGAGACATGGGACAACCCAACTAACATAGGCTCAAGCGATGATTCACGGTCAACATCAGACATGGATTCCGTAGGAGTTGGCGAGGAAATTGCGGGAACTGCGGTCAACCAAAGTATTGGCTCGTCATCATGGGGCAACCCGGGCAACGCAACTGCTGATGATGGTTCATATGCGACCATTACCACAAGCACATATCCGTACGCTTCTAATTATCTTACGTCTGATAATTTCGGATTCAACATACCCGATGGTGCGTTGATTGTAGGTATTGAGTGTAAGATTGGCGACATATATCGCGTTGGAGGGAGTTGCTATGTTGGAACAGTTAGCCTTCACAACAACGGCACAGAGATAAGCGGAGCATCTAGTACATACGGGGGTGGTGTTGGCACAGGTGTAGGCACGCAGACGCTTGGTGGCGCCTCTGATTTGTGGGGCAAAACCGACTGGACTATTGCAGATGTTGAACATGCTGACTTTGGGTTCAAATTTGTAGTTCACGAAAACAATGGGTCAGGTCGGCCTCAAATATATGTTGACTACACGGCAATGAATATCTACTACACGTTGCCAGATACAGACGGTATACGCTCGACCAACTTCTCGTTCTCTGGCGTGCTGCCAGCGGACGCTGTAATCACAGGTGTTGAGGTGGATGTCGAAAAGTCTGTCGATGCTGGCACGGATGTAAAAGACAAACTCGTACAGCTAGTAGTTGGTGGCTCGCTTGTAGGCGACAGCAAAGCGGACGAATCAACTGCGTGGGGTACTTCCGATGCAGTTGCGAACTATGGTAGTGCGACAGATTTATGGGGGTTGACTCCATCACGTGCGCAAGTGGTTGCTTCTGACTTCGGTGTTGAAATCCGTGCCACTAAAAACACATCTACTACTGCACGTCAGGCACGCATAGATCACATCACGATCACGCTTCACTACACAACCAGCGAGACGTCAGACTATCTCGACGTGCAAAACTTTGGATTCGATATCCCGCTAGGTGCAACGATCAACGGCATGGTCGTGTCGATCGAGCGTAAGTCCACGTCAGGAACAGTCACAGATGCGACGTTGCAAATGCTCAACGCATCCGGTGTTGCTGGCGGTGACGACAAGGCGCTCACGTCTACTGCGTGGCCCGCGTCAGATGCACTTGCTAGTTACGGTGGCCCATCTGATTCGTGGTCTATATCCCCGACCGTTGCGATGGTAAACGATGCCGACTTCGGCGTTAGGTTATCGATCACTGGCTCACTCGCTGACGTGGCATCCGTAGACCACGTGTCTATGAAGGTCTACTACACGGGTGCGAGTGGCTCTGAGTTAGACAACAGGATGGGGTGGGTGTCAGTACCCAACACCGAGAACCCACGTTACGACCCTGAGTATGAGTTCGAGGGCGGAGGCACGTTCCGAACGGGACGCATAACACGGTTCCCCGGGTGGAAAACTGCGTGGCAAGAAGTCACGGTCAAGACGTCACCTAATTTGGGCGAGAAGCTAGGGTCAAACGGGCGTGACATCACGGTCAAGTACAACACGTTCGACGGTACGGATTTCAACGAACTCGGAGGCTCGGGCAATGGCGTGTTCAATGCGTCACCTGCACAGACAAAGTTCTTCAAGACCGGCAGCGTCGCAAGCGTGGTGTCCGAGGACATAGAGATCGAGTTGACGTTAGGGCACGATGAAGATTCAGAGACGCCTGTTGTGACGCAACTGTCGCTCGCAGGTACAGTTCGACCTCGCATCGTGGACGTGTTCGAGTTCTCGGTGCTGATCGCTAACGACGTAGGGCGTGAGACATCTCGAGGCGAGGCCAAGCGTGCGGCGTTGCGAGCCATGCTCGACCCTGACCAATGGGCGTCTACGTTGTATGACCGTGAGGGCGTGGCGCACGTGGTAATCCCGTACGTGAACGGCTACTCAGAAGTGGATGCGCTACACTACCCCGATGCAACAACGGGTGAGGCTAAGATCACACGCGTGGTCACGATGCAATGCTTTGTTGTTCCTAACTCAGAAAATTGGGATAGCTAGATGCCCGCACAACTCAAGGTCATTCGCAAGGTAGTCGCAACAGCGGGTACGCAGCTACAAGTTACTGCCACAACGGGCACGTGGGTATTCTGGGCTGTATTCTCAGCTGAACGGAGCGCCTACATAGGGAACTCGGACGTGTCAGCTACTACTGGGCGTCGCATACTTTCAATGGACGACGACCTCGTGATACCCCCGTACGCAACAGTGCCTCAACAACCGTTCGATTTGTCGACCGTGTGGGTTGACGTAGACACCGACGGTGATGCGGTGCAGGTTGTGTACTTAGAGGCAAGCTAGGAATCTCACATGCTAAACGCAATACTCAATCGGCTGTCAACCAAGCACGCACGATACATACGGCTCGGTGCAGCAATCGACCCGTTGATGAACACCGCTGCGCTCGACGAATTAGTTCGCGTGGCAGAATATGGCGACATCTCGTGGTCAGATTGGATGCGCATAGGTCGACGTGCTGGCTTGAAACCTGCGCCGAAAAACTAGCCCTCGGTCAGGTGAGGCGGGTAATAGTATCCGTCCCACGCTTGAGGGTGGTTGAGCAGGAACACTATGCGTACGTCCCCCTCGCAAGCAGGGCAACGTGAGTTACGTACGCCACCCGCCAACGGCTCGCTCATCTTGCGTGTTATCGGCAGCATGTGTCCGCTGTTAGGGCATTGATCTCTCATAACGTCATCTCATTCTCGACTTCCATATTCGTATCGGGTTACGATGCACTTGTGGACGGTCGGACGCTCTGAATCGGTCTGTTGGCTCTATGAACCCTTGCTTTCTCGCGTTCAACATGACCGCTCCAAATGCCCTGTTGTCGTTCACAGGTATGTCGTCGCCAAGCACTTGCCAAACCTCGTCGCTGCTGAACCTATCCCACTTACGAGCGCACGAGATTACAGCCTCGAGCGCCCTGTCTTTCCATTCTCCTGCGCCAGCTGCGGAGCGTGCTATTCCTGCGTCTCGCAACCTGATACCTTCGGCTGCGTCGAAACTGATTTGGACTCCCTCGTCTGTCATAACGCCACCTCGTTGCCCTTGCTTGCTAGGTACGTCATGCCACAAGCGAGCGCACTCCAAGCGTGTCCGGTCACACCATGCAACACGCCCGGGTGCACCTCGTAGCCACAGCCATGCTCGGCGACGTTCCCGTCAGCAATCATGTGGTGGCAGTCTCTACACGGCGGCCTACCTGAGCCGCTCCAACCCTTGCCCTTGCACGTGACGCACTTGATCGCACCGATGGCATGGCGATTGCCACCGAACAGGTCGATCAACGCCTGTCGTATGTTCGCATCTGTACCGCTCGCACGTCCAAGCAAGAACATCTTCACGTCCTTGCGTGCAATCTTCGCTACGTAATCGGCAGGTATCCCCGCTGTCATACGTCCAAGTTCGTACATCGTGTCCATCTCGTCCTGTCCCGTGGGCATACCACGTGGTCGCATGTACTCAACAGCCACGTAGCCCCCTTTGTCGGTCACGTTCACGAGACTGCGTACGTCCTCGTTCGTATCCCATCCCCACTTGACCGGCGTATTGTCGGCTATTTCACACCAGCCCGAGCGCTGACTGCCCGGGTCTATTGCTAGTAAGTTGCTCATGATTGTCCTGCCTTTGTTAGCACATGATACGAAGAGTGATCTCGGTAATGCTTTTCGCAAAATGGCACAAGAAAAGCTAGCGGGGCTTCACCCATTGCCACCCATTTCTCGATGTCATCAGCGCATATAGTCACGCTGTCATTCAGTGACTCTTCTTCCACAAATAGACAGCCCCATGCGGGTACGCCTTGTTCATCATGTAGTTCCATTGTTCTCTCCCTCGTGACAGTTGCAAGCACACGTTACGATCACGCGTTTGCTACTGCCGTATGCCCCATAGTATTCGTACACCGTACCCGGGCAACCCTCGTGTGAGTTCCCCGGGTTCTTGAGTCGTTCGGGTGGTTGCGACCTGCTGCAATGTGCGTTAATTACCATTTGAATCCTCACTGTGGGTTGGTATACACATCTTGCATACCGGCAGGTCGGAGTGGTAATAGATTTGAAGCAAGGCTTTGAAAGTTTTCGTTCCACCGCTGCCCTTGTTCCCGTTGTGCATAACGTGACAGATGAAGCAGTTGTTTGTCAGTATTACGCTGCTCATGTCGTACTCCCGTACTTGATTCGGTGCTCGAGCGTGCCGGGTATCTCCGCAGCAGCGTTACGTCTCTCGAGCGATTGACCGTAGCCCTCTTCGGATTCATTCTCGGCGTCACGCTTCCGCTTCATGTGTGGTGCGCTGCGTCCGAGCGGCTGTGCTCCATTGGCGGGTATCTTTTCAGCACACAACCTGCGGAAGTAGCCGCCCAAGTTACGTATCGAGTCTAGGTGCTCAGGCTCAAAGCCTTGCATCTTCTCGTGCGCTTGCTTGACAGCGACATCGCCGAACTTGTGAACCACCTCGTCCCCGTTGGTCACGCCCCACCATGCTTCGATCTCACGTGCAAGCGTTTCATGATGATGATGAGGTTCCGTATCTATTTGTTCACGTGCTTGTTTTAACTTAACTAGTTCATCATCATTCATAGACCGCTCGCGAGCGTGCTCGTGCGTAGGGTTATTTCTCATTCCAAACCTCACGTTCCAAACTTGTGTGCGTTTGCACTAATTCCAAAGTCATCAGGACAGTTCCTCAACGTGCGATTCGGCACGTGGTTCAACGGCTAGGGCCTCGGTCATCTCACGACAGTGAACCAGTGCGAGAAGCCACTCGTTCAGCTTCCAATTGCTGACCGGACTATCGAGTCCAGCGTATTTGTGCAAGGTTTCCCATCCCACAGTAGGCTCACTCCACAACTCGACGAACAACTTCTGCACCTCAGCACTTGCACGTGCCGTGATGCGCTCCCACATAACGGGCATGTCCTTGTGCCTGAGTTGCTTAGTCGATTCTTCTAAGCCGTTAGTCACGTGACGTACCAGTTCATGTCGTTCGTCAGGTGTGTAACCAACAGTCTCGAGAGAAATCATCAGCTGCGTATGCTTGCCTGTGCCCCCGATCAGTGAGTCAGGAGGCACAGAAACGTGAGGCATGGAACTGTCGCTCGGCTCTTCATACCCTTCGAGGTTGCTCGGCTCGTCACTAGGCCAGTCACGTGTGACAGGTGCGGCAGGTGGCAACGCTGTCAAGTCAGGTCGTACTTGAACGTCACGTGCTACCGGCAACACAGCCATAGGTGTCGCAGCTTCGAGGATTGCAGCCACGTCTCCGACCGGCGTGATGATGGGCACGTTGAATTTGAAAGTTTTGCCATCACGTTTCACCACACGTCGGTCAAGTCGTAGCTTCGCAGTCACCGCACGTTGCAGGTGTCTCGAGGCATCGAGCAGAGTGTCAACCATCTTGGTCAACTCACCCGCTGCGTACCAGCTGCCTGTCTCGAGTCGCCACACTCCAAGCGTTTGAATCCTCGGGAGCCACACGATCATGCGTGCCTTGATCTTGCACTCACGCTCACCCCCGTTGGTTATGTCAGTAGCACACTGGCACTCACGCTCATCGTCGCTGCCGGGACGACGCATAGTCTCACCATCACAGAAGCGTTGCATCCCACCGCCTGACCATATCTCGTACGACGTGGTAACTGCCTCGTCCGATGGCGGGATGATTATGTCGATCTCTTCTGCTTGTATGTAGCATTGCCACTCGTCACCACGTGGAGATTCCCACGGTGTGACGCTGCCCTGATACAGTGTTGCAATCTGATCGAGCAAGTCACGGTTCTGTGATGTGAACCGCAGCTTGTCGAGTTTAGCTGGCCTGTTTCCCAGCTTCTCACCTAGTCGTATGCGTCCGACCTCTGAGAACCTAGCTTGCAGGTCAAGTATGCGTTTGCTCATGCGAATTTGCCTTTCGTATTGCGCTGTTGTTTCTTCGTGGACTTAGCTATGTCCTTCGTCCACGGTCGCGTCTTGTTGAATCCGTACCATTCCGAGTAGTTGTATGTGTTATCGAATCGCTTGATAGTGTGGCATTTCTTACACGTGCCCTCGGATTGGGGCGTCTCATCAAAGTCAGGTGCGTCAATCACCCAGTGGTGTGCGCACTTGGTTGTGTTAGTTGTCATCGGAGTCGCCATCGAACTCGGCGATATGGCTGTCGCTGAACCCTGCTGCTTTGGCTCGGTTCGCAGCGCCGCCGAACCCTGCTGCCCGTAACTCTTCGGGTGTGACGGGTGGGTGCTGCCAATCGCTACCCTCTCGAGTGAACCACGCAACCTGCGTTACGTACTTGAACATCTCGAACACCTCGTCACCTGTGTTCATCGGGATGACCTCGTAGTACGACTTCGGGTGCTTGTCTTGGTACGACTTGTCATCGTCAGGACGTAGGTGCACCACGATTGATCGTTCAGTCTTGGGCATAGGCACGCTGGCCTTGTGCCCTTTAGTCTCGACAAACTCAGCGTGTCGGTACGCTGCCATCTGCAATGCAGTCTCGGGAAACACACCACGTCCGGTCTTGAAGTCACCGAGTGTGAGTCCCTCACCTAGCAGGGGTATGTGAGCGATGAAGTCCAGCGAACCTGCGTAACCCGCAGTCGCATTGAACACAGTCAACTCAGTTGCTTCCCACTCAGGTTCCCACTCACGCTCGAAGTCTTGGAAGCGTGCGATGATCTGCTTCACTGGTTCAATCGCACCGCCAAGTGCGACAGTCCAATCCCACGATGAACCCTCGGCTATCGTGAGTATGTAGTGCTCGATCAGGTCGTGCGCTTTGCTACCTGCTGTGCCCGCTTTATCTCGGGTGCGATTGCTTGCGTTGCGTATCTGATCGTAGCCCATCACCTGCATACCCGGGTTAGCGGTGGCTATCAACGAAGCAAGCGACGTGTAGAAGTGCTTCGACTTGTACGTCTCGTCCTCGTACCCCATGTCTGAGAGCAGGGCTAGTGCATCGGCTGTCGTTGGAGACTTGTACTTGGAGTCTATGTGATCGTCATATTCCGATCGCTCAAGAGCAACACGTATACTTGCCAACGGCTTGGCGAGTTGTTGCATCACGTACTTGGCACTCTCGTTACCCGCCCATTGAGTGAGCGCCTTCTTGGGTATCCCGTCACCGAGTATGGTGGTGACTGACCAGTATCGTTGATCGTCAGCGTCGACGTAGTATCGTCCGCTGTTCTTGGTCGTTACGCGTTTGGCTACTGCCATAGTTTTATCCTGTTCATCGTTACTCTCGGTCATCAGTTATCACACATGCGGGGCAGGTACGACTCGCACGTACCTTACGGTGGAGACTCGCCATGACAGCGAACATCCGCGTGCTCTTCTCACTTACATACATGAGTGAGGGTATTCTGCACACCCCGTGTGATTTAGTTATCTTACACGTTAGCCATTCACACCTGCGAACTGAGTGATGTTGTCGTATGCCAAGTCCATCGTCTTAGCACGTACGCCACCGAAGATGATCGAACGCTCTGCGTTTTGACCCTCTCGGTAGTTGGCAATCTCAGTCACGCTGTTCCACACACCAAGTGCCGTGCCGTGTATCGACGGGCGACCTGCCTCGTAAGCGTCGTACACCTGCACTGTGGTGTCACGTAACAGTTGCACTCGTTCTTTCTGTCGCTCCCATGTCTCAGCCAAGCGACCCACGCCACCCTGTTGAGAGAGCAATCGTTTCACCTGCTCTTTGGTCATCGACTCAGATGCGATAGCGCTCCCAACCTTGTGTACTCCCCTCGGTGGGCGAGGGTCAGGGTATGCGTTACGTATGAGTTCGACAGCCTCGTCTTGGTTCACCTTAGTCACACCCAGTTGAGTGTCACGCTTGATGTCCGAAGCTATCACACGCTCAAGTCCAGTGAGCATCGTGACTGCGTTGCTCGTTGCTTCCTCGACGTCGCCCTTGTGTGCGATCTTGAAGCTAATTGCTGCGCTGTTGAGTGCCATCATGTGAGTGTTGGAGCACACGATACACACCTTCGAGAGTCCCAAGTTCACGCCGGTCTTACCGTTGTGGCCTGTACTTGCGAACAGGTAGTGCTTGTTCTTCTCGTCGTTGATCTCGTACTCACCTGCATCGAAGCAGAAGAACGCAGTCTTGCCGTTCTCAATCACACCCACTGTCTCGACGGGGTACACGTCGTTCACTGGCTGCAACAAGCGAGCGAGGTCACGGTTTTGCAGAGGTGTGTACTCTTCCGTGACCGAACCGAAGTAGCGCCACTGATTGTCCTCGTCGAGTGGCTCACGCATGAGTCCCATCGCTGCCGTGTTCTCAACCTGCGTGATGTTGCCCTCGTCATCACGTAACACCGCCACCATCTCCCACTTCTCGACTTCGTAGTCGGCTTGTGCATTACTCACCGCAGTTGCGAGGTCGACGTTGGCTGCATCTGGCTGCCAACCCATGTCCCACCACGGGATTGCTCGTGATGTTGCGAACCGCTGCCCTAGTATTGCGTCTGTCATGATGTCTGCCTGTCTATCTCGTCCATTATGTTTTTGATTGCTGCCTCGAGAGGCGTGTGTGGTTTGATACCACGTTCGTTCCGGTTCATAGCCTCGACTACCTGCTCACGTGTGAAGTCCTCGCTGTGCATCTCTCGCACTAGAGTCATGTTCATACGTTCCACGAGGTAGTCGATGTTCTCTTCGTACATCTACGACTGCGAGCCGTAGAGTTTGTTGATCGCATCGGTGTCGTTGGTTGCCGTGCGCTTGACCTTCGCACCTAAGTTCGACTTGGCTCGTGCCTTGCGTGGCGCCGGTGCTTTCTTAGGTTCGGGTGTCTTAGCCGGTGGGTTCGGCATGTTCTCGTGCTCGACCTCAACCCACGCTGACACGTCAGCTTTAGTCTCAGGCTCAGGCAATTCCTTGCCCGCTTGCGCAGCTGTGACCATCGAGATCACGTTCGCTCCGGTCAACCCCTTGACCTGCGCCTTGACGTTGCGGAAGTTCTCGAGCGTCACGCCCTCGTCCTCAACCTCGTAGATGCGGGGGAATAATTCTTTCCACGTGTACTCAGGCACATTAGCTGCGGGAATCCCGAGCACGTAAGCTGCTGCGTATCGGCGGTAAAATTTGTCTTTCGGTAGCTTGCTCGTGCGTTTGGTTGAGCGTTTGCTTGTTGCTTGCGTTGTCATATTTATCGTTTCTCCTGCGGGTTGACCGCATCTATGTAACCTGTTGCCGCATCAATCAGTACGTAAGGCTCTCGCATAAGTGCCATAATCTGCATTGCGATTGCATCGTCATCGTTACGTAGTGTGTGCGACACAACCTCTACGTATCCAGCGAATCCTTGCCACTCAGTCACCACGTGACGGTCAACGTAGAAGATTGCTGGTCGATCTTCCTCGTCTATGCCACGTACCTGTGCAAGTGCAGCCGACTTAGCTGCACTCGATATGGTCGTACTCATGGGTGTTACCCCTCGTCCTCAACTGAGTCAGGTATATCTGACCCACCACATACCAACTTGCGTTTGTATACGACGTGCTCTTCCACCGCATCAACTGTGTAGTTCACAACTTTCACACCTGACTCATCTACCACGTCCTCGAAGCGGCACTCGTCATCGTCGCCGTTGAAGTACATGTAGATACTGAACCTCGTGCCTGTGTGTTCGTTCTCACCACGCTTATACATTGCGTAGTCACGTGACCCTGTTTGTTGGTCATCACGGAACGAACTCACCTTGTATCCACGCTTGCTCCACCACGTGAGTATCTCAACTGCGTCGTCACCACTTGGTACTTGATACGAGATGTAGTTGTATCCCGAATACTTCGTGGGTATGTGTTCGTCACGTTCAGCTTCGTCGAAGAACTCGTTCACCTCACCTAGTGCGAGCATCTTCTCGGCTTGCGTGACCAAGTTGTTGATCGCGTAGTCCATGCGAGGGTTTACTGCGTGGTTGGTTTCTTGCGCCGGTGTTGTGCGTGGAATCCACGCTAGTTTTAGGTAACTCATAGTTACTTAGTCTCCTGTGACTGTATGTCACGTAGTTTGTTTTCCAACTGCCCAACTGGGCAGTCGGTGTCGTTCCGGTGATCGTCCTGCATGACCATGCACCTAGAGCAGAACATGTCGTGTTCAGCAGCCTGTATTTGTCCACCACCTGACTCGTATATAGCGGGAGCAGTTTGGTGTTCGTCATACATGGCGTCACTGAGTTGGTCGAGCATGTGTTCGATGGCTGTGTCTAGGTTCATGTCTAGTTCCACTCGACGTCAACGTGATCGCCGGTGTTTTCTGTGACTTCGATGTCACTCATCTCACCTGTGTCATCTGGGTACTCAAGTTCATGGTCGCCCTCACGATCAAGCCACGCTTCGACTTCGTACTCATCGTCCAACTCGTACGCAGCTACTTGCTCAGCCGTGACCACAGACTCAAACCTCTTCGTGTAAGTCACGTCGTACGACTTGGATTCTTTCTCGACTCTCACGTTCATCATGTCAGGGAGTAATTCGCTGGCATCGTCGCCTGTAAGCCAAGCCTTGAACACCTCCG
>TARA_B110000263_G_scaffold38138_1_pt1 | contig 11682 bp, 10 predicted proteins | sample TARA_B110000263 | Tara Oceans TARA_B110000263 (sample SAMEA4397730) | marine metagenome | biome: Polar Biome; feature: [MES] marine water layer (ENVO:01000295) within the mesopelagic zone...; material: water (ENVO:00002006), including particulate matter (ENVO:01000060) such as......
TTTGACAAAACGTCAAAAAAACTGGTACGGTCCATACTTCGACTATGAAAAGGCACTAATGTTTTTTTATGAAAAAAACTATAAAAAGGCAACGACTATATTAGATAGGGCAATAGAAAATTATTCTGGCGAGCTCGATATTATTCTTGGTAATATATTTTTACTTAAAGGAAAGGTTTTGGACTTGCAGGGAGATCGTAATGAAGCAATAGTGTATTACAATAAGTGTAAAAATCTGGGTAATTTTTCATATGCTATCCAAGAGTCAAAGCAATACATAAGGAAGCCATACTCAGCAAATGGAAAAGATAAATAGTATCCAAGAATATTGTTCGAACTTAACTAGCTATCAAAGGTGGCCTACGAGAGAGGTCGCGGTTGGTGAGGTTTATGTTGGCGGGAAAAATCCAATTCGTATTCAGTCAATGACCACGACAGATACCATGGACACAGAGGCAACAATCGAACAATCGATTCGAATGATAGAGGCAGGTTGCGAAATAGTGAGGATAACCGCACCTAGTATTAAAGAAGCAAATAATTTAAAACTGATTCACCTTGGACTAAGAGAGCGCGGATATACTGTGCCTCTGGTAGCAGATATTCATTTTACGCCAAATGCGGCAGAAGCTGCTGCAAGAATAGTTGAGAAAGTAAGGATTAATCCTGGAAATTTTGCAGACAGGAAAAAATTTGAGATACATGATTATTCGGATAAAGATTATAATGAGGAGTTAGAGAGAATTAGCCATAGATTTTCACCTTTGGTTAAGGTTTGCAAAGAGTATGGTACAACTATGCGTGTTGGTACTAATCACGGTTCATTATCTGACCGGATACTCAGTCGTTACGGAGACACTCCTATGGGCATGGTAGAGTCAGCCATGGAATTTTTGAGGATTTGTGAGTATTGGAATTACCATGATATTATTTTATCTATGAAAGCTAGTAACACGCAGGTTATGATACAGGCCTATAGACTATTGGTGAAAAAAATGACAGATGAAACAATGAACTATCCGCTTCATCTTGGAGTAACAGAGGCAGGTGATGGTGAAGACGGTAGGATCAAATCCTCAGTCGGCATTGGTTCTCTTTTAGAGGATGGTATAGGAGATACAATAAGGGTGTCTCTGACGGAAGAGCCAGAGCATGAGATTCCCGTAGCAAAGGTTATAGCAAAGAGATATGATTCTGGTGTCAAGATTTCTCCCATAAAACCAATTCTTTCTCTTCCGTATGATCCCTATTTCCATAAACGTAGAAAAACCGTTAGGGTTAATAATATTGGTTCAGAAGATGTTCCGCGTGTCTTCGCAGACCTTTCACAAAAAGATATGATTAGTTCTGAAGATTTAGCTCCTTTAGGATATTTATACTCTGAGGATCAGGATAAGTGGCACATATCTGACCAGGCGGTTGATTATATTTATGTGGGAGATAAGAAAATAGATTTTGAACTGCCAGGGACTTTGTTAATTATTCAAAACTCAGAAGTGTGGGACAGTAACTCTTTTTCTTTTCCAATATTTGATATTGAGGACTACAAAAGAGGATTATCTAAGTCAAATAAATTAAACTTCATTTTTCTTGATCAAGACACCTTTACAGATGAACTAAAGCAGCTGCTACTTCGAGATAAGACGCTAGTAGTTATACTAAAAAACTCTAGTAACCATAGTGTAATGGTACAACGAAAGTTTAGTATTGATATGATAAATGCAGGAGTTACAACACCACTAATAATTAAACGAGATTATAACGAGATATCGAATTTAGAGTTTCTAATACACAGTTCAACAGATATTGGATCTTTATTAATTGACGGGCTTGGTGATGGTGTGTGGATAGATTTTAATTTTGATTGTGGTTTTGTTAACCAGACTGTCTTTGGTATTCTCCAAGCATCCAGAATGCGTATTTCCAAAACGGAGTATATCTCGTGTCCATCTTGTGGTCGGACATTGTTTGACCTTCAAGAGACTACTTCTAGCATAAGACAAGTCACTGATCATCTTAAGGGGGTAAAAATCGGTATTATGGGATGTATTGTCAATGGGCCTGGTGAAATGGCTGATGCAGATTATGGTTATGTTGGAACTGGTGCCGGGTATATATCTCTCTATAAAGGCCAAGAAGTAGTAAAGAAAAATATACCAGTAGATGGAGCAGTAGATGCACTTATTAATCTTATTAAAGAGCACGGAGACTGGATTGACCCTGTGTCGCTTTAGCATTGTTCCTGATTTTATCTAGATTGTATAATTAGGGTATCATTTAAGGCTGTTTTAATAAAAGAGGAAGCCATGAAAAAGTATCTACTAATTCTTAGTTTAATAGGAATATTAATAGCACAAAGTCAAAATAATGACTTAGCACTGTCGCCAGTTGTCACCTATTGGAAAACATTGACAATAGAGGAAAAAGAGACCTTTTTATTTTCCTATCTTGTACAAGTTTACGAGACACACACAGAGTTAAAAAAAGATATCGGTTATGGTGGTATCACAGAGTGGTACTATGATAATAGGGCAGAATTGATTTATGGCATTTTTGATCACCTTAATCAGGTTGATATTTATCAGATGGTAAAATGGGTTGATGAGTTTTATGCCCATGGAGAGTATGCGAATAAACCGTTTTATGAAGCGCTTCAGTTTGCATTTCGTTTCCAGCAAGCCGCAGGTAGTACGCTTCTAGAAAAATATGAGGATCTACAGTTTAAAAAGATCAAGCCCAAGGATAATTAGTGTCACTATTTAGGCCTCGTTTTATGCAATCATGTCTGAATGCATACCAGCGTGGTGGTGTTAAAGAGTTATTAACTGAAAAAGGATGGAAAGTTCTTCTGGCTTTTTTCCTTTTCTATTTGATCAGAGACTCTATATTATATATCTTAATTCCATGGCTTGGGTATACACATCTAAGCACATATTTTTAATAATGAAAAAATCATTCTTTTTCTTCCTTATATTTATCTCCATTCTAATTGCTCAGGTTGAGTACAAACATGAATGCAGTCAAGCAAGGTCTACCATTCGTTGGTTAAATGCTGAATCAACACTCACAGAAAATCAAGATAAAATGGACATATCGTACTATGGCATTGAACTAGATATAGATTTTAACGCTGAGATGATATATGGTTCTGTAAAGATAGAAGGGCAAGTCGGAATGAACCAACCAGATTCATTTGAGTTTGATTTATTAAGCAATATGATAGTGGATTCAGTAAAATATTTAGGGCAGATTTCTATATTTACTTATCAGGATGATAGAATAAAAATACCTGCTCCAGATGTTGCAAATCCAGAGGGCTACAGCTTTTCAGTTAGTGTCTTTTATCATGGGACGCCTGCGTACTGCGGAGCCTCAGGTTTCAAGTTTGATGAGCACCAAGGGATAGATCATGTTTGGACACTGTCAGAGGCATATTGTGCACGAAGCTGGTGGCCATGTAAGGATGACCCCAGTGATAAGGCAGACTCAGTGGATATTATTGTATCCGTTCCAAGTGACCCTGATTTTATAGTTGCATCCAATGGAAACCTTCAAAGTCTGATTCAAGTTGAGAATAAAAAAAAATATCACTGGAAAGAAGTTTATCCTATAACTACATATTTAGTTTCATTGGCAATATATCCTTACACAGTGTGGTACGATGAATATGTTTCATCAGTGTCTAACGATACGATGCCTATTGAGCATTATGTTTTTCCTGATCGGTATGAAGACTCTTATGCAAACTATTTGATTACGAAAGATATGATGACTCTCTTTGCAGATAAATTTGGCGAATATCCATTTATAAATGAAAAATATGGCCACGCTGATTTCAAGTGGGGCGGTGGGATGGAGCACCAGACCTTAACCAGTATGGGTGGGTATTCACAAAGTCTTATTGCTCATGAACTTGGACACAGTTGGTGGGGTAATTTGATTACATGTAAAACGTTCCATGACATTTGGCTCAATGAAGGCTTTGCCAGGTACTCTCAGGCACTATGGTTTGAGCACCAGAGCGGAGAGGAAGCATATAGTAGTTTTATGAATGATCATATATACTATGGAGCGGGAACGATTTATGTAGAGAGCCCATCTTCAAATTCAGTCATATTCACCTCTGGGCTAACATACAATAAATCATCCTGGGTTTTACATATGCTAAGACACATGGTTGGTGACGACACATTTTTTGATATACTCAGATCCTATGCTTCAAACGACTCGCTGAAATATAATGTAGCGTCGACATCCGACTTTAAGGACGTTTGTGAGAACGTATCTGGCTTCGAACTCGATGACTTTTTTGACCAGTGGATTTATGGTGAAAAATATCCTAAGTATCAGTTGTCTTGGTGGCGCGAGGGGCAAGGTATTTATAAGGTCAAGATTGAACAGCTACAGTCAACTGGTTATTTTTCAATGCCTATAGATGTTTCATTTGTAGGAAGCCAGGGTCCCTTATCCCGCGATACAATATTTGCAATAAATAATTCTGGCTTAAGCCAGATCTATGAATTTACAGATCTAGATTTTTTAGTTGAAAATGTAATCCTTGATCCAGGCGGATGGATTTTAAAAGAGGTAAGCTATACCACTGCGGGCATTGATAATATTCTTGCTGAAAAAATATCTGTCAGTCAGGCATATCCGAACCCTTTCAATTCAGGGACTCGGCTAGATTATTTTATTGATCCAAAGCATGGTAATATGAATATAGTCATAGATATTCTGGATATTAATGGTAGGCAGGTTCAGACTTTGATTGATAAAAGGGTGAACTCTGGTTTTCATTCTGTTCTTTGGGACTCAAATAATAAAGCCACTGGTATTTATTTTATTCAATTGTCATCAGATGATTTCATTGACACTCAAAAACTTGTGCTATTAAAATAAATATCTATGGATAGTATCAGAATAAAAAATTTAAGAATATCAGCTAGGCATGGTGTCTACGAATATGAAAAAGAAAAAGACGAGACCTTTGAGATTGATCTAGAAATTTATGTATCATTATTAAAAGCTGGGATCACTGATAAGCTAGAAGATACTATTAATTACGCTGATATTATTTCTGTCACTACAAAGGCATTTACGGGAAAACAATATGCGCTGGTTGAGGCAGCAGCAGAGTCAGTATGTCATAGACTATTAAATGAGTTTAATATTGATAAAATCATTACAAGAGTTAGAAAACCGCATGCCCCAATTGATGCAGACTTTGGAACCGTTGAGGTAGAGTTAAATAGAAAAAATGAAGACTATAAATAAAGTATTTCTTTCATTAGGTTCGAATATTGGTGATCGAGAGTCAAGCCTAGCTCAGGCAATAACTGCTTTAGAAATTTCTCAAGGTGTAGAGAATGTGACCAGTGCATCGTTTTATCTAGCGGAACCACTATATAATAAAGACCAGGAATATTTTATAAATACGGTCGTCGAGCTTGATACAATTATAAAGCCATTTGAATTTCTTGATCTAACAAAAAACATTGAGTTTATGCTTGGGAGGAAAAAGCGTAAGGAAAAAAATATGCCAAGGATGATTGATATAGATATTTTAGTTCATGGTGACTCAGTGATGGAAACGGAAGAACTGGTAATCCCACACCCTAGTATGATTCATAGAAAATTTGTATTAATTCCATTTGATGAGATTGCTTCTGATTATAAGATTCCACTAATAAATTTATCTGTTCATGAGCTGCTTGTGAATTGTCAAGACCAATCGTTTGTTGGCTTGCACGATATGGAAAATAAAGCATGAGAAACTTATACTATATAGCCATAGAGGGACCAATCGGAGTGGGTAAGACTAGTCTTGCTGAACTGCTATCAAAAGAATTAGGAGCAAGATTAGTCCTTGAGGACTTTGAAGATAATCCATTTTTACCAGATTTTTATAATGATCCGGAACGTTTTGGTTTCCAGACGCAATTATTTTTCTTATTACAGAGGTATCGTCAACAACAGGATCTTAGACAAGTAGATATGTTTCAAAAATTATTAATAACTGACTACATGTTTGTGAAAGATCGTTTGTTTGCTTCTCTAAATCTTGAAGATAAAGAAATGCATCTATATGATACCGTAGCTACACTACTAGAGCGGAATATAATTAAACCAGATTTGGTTATTTATTTACAGGCTGAAACTGATGTTCTTATGAAAAATATTGAAAAACGAGGTAGAAATATGGAGAGAAATGTTACCTGGGAGTATATAGACGCCTTGAATCAGGTATATACTGAATATTTCTTTCGGTATCAGGGTACACCATTAGTCATAATCAACACAAACAATATCGATTTTGTTGAAAATGAGAATGATTTAAAAGAGGTGATTAAATATATTCGCCAGCCTGTATCTGGGACCAAGTTTTTTAATCCTGTATCCGATCTCTAACCAAGTGAAGATAATTATTCTATTATCTATTTTTGGATATTTCATCTATAAATTAGGTCGATTTTTAGTACCCTTTTTTTTGTTTAATAAACACAAAAAGGATAAAGATAAGAAAGAAGAATTCAGCAGGAAAGTACGAAGCATGGATATCCAGGATGCGGAGTATGAGGATAAATGAAATACGATAAGCATATATTTATTTGCACAAATGATAGAGGTGAGAACAGTTCAAGACAGAGTTGCGGAAGGTGCGAAGGATTAGAGATACGTAAAGAGTTTGTTAGTCTAATCAATTCCGCCGGATTAAAAGGTAAGGTGAGAGCGAATAAGTCTGGGTGCTTGGATTTATGTGAACAGGGTCCGGCAGTTGTGATATACCCACAAGGGTTTTGGTATTTAAACGTTGAGAAAAGACATGTAGATAAAATCTTTAATGAATCTGTTATGAATGGTAAGCCAGTTCCTGAGCTTATTGCAGACAAGAAACAATTAAATAATACAGATTAAATATTCTATGAGATACTTGATTTATCTTATATTGTTTAGCAATATAATTTTCGGAGATTCTGCAAATAAACGATATGGTGCAGGAATCGACATTGGTTCAAAAGGATCCGGTTTTTTCTTTAACTACCTCATCGGGAATAACGCAAAAAATTTAGATATAATTAGTGAGGCCCGCTATTTTGATATAAAAGGAGATACTGAGATGTATGTCTATGATTACTGGACAAATCAGTATACCACAATTAGTGGGCAAAATCTAATTCTAATGCCTATATTGATTGGAGTTAACTATCACCCTTTTGCTGGTAAAATAGAAAATAATTTTTCTCCTTTTATAACTATTCGAGGTGGAACAAATTTTGCCATTGATGGGAAAGAGACCAATGGTAGCTATAAACAAAAATGGAGTAAAGCAAAAACGCATTGGTCGCCAGCAGGTTTCGTTGGGGGTGGTATTGATTTTAGGTGGCTTAACCAAAGCTCAATGGTTTTACATATTGGTTATGACATCTTAAAACTAAGTCAGAAGGCAGACAATGTTGATGATTATAGCGGATTGCTAATACACATAGCATTTAATCGATTCAACAAGCAATAATATATTAATGATTCTACGCATTCTCTTGGTGCAATTATAAAGGAAAATGGCTAAATTGGGTTACCACATATTAGACAATAAATAGTGTATATCTCCGAACTAAAAATGCATGGCTTTAAATCTTTTGCAAAGAAAGAAATCCTTAAGCTAAGTGAAGGTGTAACCACGGTAGTCGGTCCGAACGGATGTGGTAAAACGAATATAGTCGACGCTATCCGTTGGGTACTAGGCGAACAGAAATCGACAGTACTTCGTGGTGGTAAAATGGAAGACGTGATTTTCAATGGTGCCGAGAACATGAAACCTCTTAGCGTTTGCGATGTAACCCTTACTGTCCATAATAATAAAGGTAAACTTCCCATAGAGTATAACGATATTGAAATAGGTAGGAGAGTATACCGCAATGGGGAGAGTGAGTATAGTTTAAATAAAACTCCTTGTCGCTTAAAAGATATAAATGATCTTTTTATTGATACAGGGATGGGTTCCGATGCTTACAGTGTGATAGAGCTTAAAATGATTGAACAGATTCTTTCAGAAAATGGTGATGAACGAAGAAGAATGTTCGAAGAAGCATCGGGAATAAATAAATATAGAAAACAGAGAAAGTCTACATTAAGAAAATTTGATGCAACCAGATTTGATCTTGAGAGAATCAGTGATGTCATATCAGAGGTTGAGCAAAAAGTACATGGACTTGAGCTACAACTTAAAAGATTTAAGCGACATGAGAAACTAACTAAGCAACTTCGTGAAAAAGATATAGAACTGGCGTTCTTAATAGTCGACAGGTATCGCAGCATCATGATGCCGTTGGAGCAGGAGATAAAAGATTATAAGCATCTCAAAGCATCTAAATCGGATCAGTCTTCTATTCATGAAGATGAGCTTGAGCGACATAGGTCAATCTATTTAAAACAAGAAGAAGAACTAAATAATTTTCAATCTGAAATGACTGATCTGTCGGAAGAGCAGCAAAGTACGAGACAGAACATATTGGTCTGGACTGAAAAAGGTCGATCTGCAATTCTTACTATCGATCGTGGAAAAGTTGATTATTCAAAGAATAAGGACAAGATAGAACATCTTAAAGAACAGATAAATGAATATGATAAAGAAGTTGATTCTTTACAAAGCAATCTAGATGAGTCGCTAAATAAATATAAAAAAGAAAAACAAGAATTAGAGAATATTGAAGCAGATTATCATAAAAAGTTAAAAGAATTAGATCAAGTACAAAATGATCGTTGGGTACAACAAAGAGCGATGGCCAATGATCGTTCTATGTTTGATAGAACGTCAAATTTGATTGATGAGAAAAAAGTCAGTCACGATATCTTAAATACAAAAATTTCGGATCAAAAGAATGAATCAAAAAATTTAAGATTTGAAATTAAAACACTAGAAAAAACCCAAAAATCATTAGATAAAAACCTTAATAGTAACAAAAACTCATTAGCTGAATCAGAAAAACAGCTACATAATTTATTAGATAAAAAGAATGAACTAATCAACAAGTATAACAAACTGTTAGTTAAAAAAGGGTCTTTAAATGATCAATCTGAATTTTATGAAGAGCTAATCGAGTCAAAAGAAGGTTTTCCAGAGGGAACCCAATACGTTCTTGAAAATCCAGATAAATTCGCTGGTGTCCTAGGAACTATTGCCGATGTTTTTCAGGTTGATGAAAAGTATAGAGACGCTCTTGAAACTGGCTTAGGTGACTTATCTCACTGCATGATATCAAAAGACAGAAAAACTGCACTGCAGACTCTCGATAAAGCTGTCGCCCAGAGTGCTGGTGATTTAACAATTATTCCACTTAAAGAAGCGATCAGCTTCAAAACTCAGTTAAAAGATCTTCCCCAAAATAAAAATATTATAGCTAGAGCATCTGAAATAATAAAAACAGATAATAAGCTGAAAGCGCTAGCCGATTACATATTAGGTAATCTGCTAATCGTCAATGACCTTAATAAGGCAGCGAGTGATGATAGTCTTAGTGGCTGGACATTAGTTGATCTTAATGGCTCTTATATAGGGAGTGACTTGGTTATAAAAAGTAGGCAAGTTTCTGAGCATGGTAACCTAATAGGCAGAAAGAAAAAGCTCGAAATTATATTTGATGAGATTAATAATATTGAGGATAAAGTAGAAAAGATCCAAAAAGAGCAGGCATTAGTTGATTCAGACATAAACAATGTAAAAATTTCTTTAAATAAGTTTAGAGAATCTGTAAAACTGCTAGAAGATGATATATCAAAGTTGGAATCTAATTTAATGAGAAATCATCTAAGTCAGTCTCAAATTCTGGAGAATATCAGTGTTCTCAAACAGGACTTGGAAGAAACTGAAAAAATTATAATTGATTCAAAAAAAGCGATGCAAAAATTAGAGCCTGGCATTGAAAAGGCTGAAAATATTTTAGCAAAATTTAAAGAGAAAGTTAATCTGGTGAATAAAGATGTTGTGGGCGCTGGGCAGGTTAGAGATAAACAGCAGCAGATTTTGCAGGATTGTAGAATAGAGGCAGTTAATATTGAGTCAAAACGAGATAATTTAATTTTTAAAACATCCTCAGCAAATGAGCGAATTGAAGATCTTGAGTCTATGCAAAATAGTATTCTCAATGAAGAAAAGATTTTAGCTGCATCTAAGAATGAATTTGATCAAAAAATAACTGAAGGTGAAAAAAGGCTAAAAAAAACAAATGCGGAAATTCAAAAGCAAAGATCAATCATAGATTTAAAACAATCAGTCTACAGAGAAACATATAATACGATTGATCAGATTCAGACAAAGATAAAGCTTGAGCAGAAAGAAAGGGAATCTTTGTTGGAAAATTTGAAAATATCAGAGTTTAAGCTTAGTGAACTAAAACAAAAAATTGAGATAGTAAATGAGCAGATAAAAGAACGCTATGAATCAGATATCCCTAAACAATTAATTGTTGATGATACTGAAGAAGAATTATCCTATAAAGTAGAAAAAATTCAAAGAAGTCTTGAGACTATTGGTCCAGTAAATATGGCTGTCCAGGATGAGTATAATGAAGATTCAGAAAGGTTAGAGCATCTTCGCAAACAGCGCGATGATTTAATTGAATCGGAAGAGAATCTTAGAGAAACAATCCAAAAGATTGATCGCATCGCCAGGAAAAAATTTCAGGAGACATTTAAACTTATAAGTCAAAATTATGAAAAGTTGTTCAACCTTTTTTTTGAGGGTGGCTACGGAAATCTTAGATTAGTCGGAGACCCAGATCCACTAGAAGCAGATATTGTAATAGAGGCCCAGCCCCCTGGTAAACGAAACACTTCTTTAAGATTGTTATCGAGTGGAGAGAAAGCATTAACGGCTATATCTCTTCTTTTTGCTATTTATCAAGTGAAGCCCAGCCCATATTGTATTTTGGACGAGGTAGATGCTCCGCTTGATGATATAAATATCCATAAGTTCACTAAAGTTTTAAAGCAGTTTGCAGATGAGACTCAGTTTATTATTGTTACGCATAATAAACTAACAATGGAAATAGCAAACCACATGTATGGAGTAACACAAGAGAAGAAAGGAGTATCGAAACTTGTTTCAGTTAGTTTCGAGTAATTTTTAGTAATGGAATGGTTTAATAGTAATATGAAAATTCTGGGCCCACCAGCTCTGATCATCGTTTTTGGTATCCTGCTAGGCTTTATTTTTAAAAGATTTGTCCATTTTAGATTGAAAAAAGCAGCAGAGCGGTCTAACTGGGCAGGGGATGATGCTGTGCTTGAAGCTATTGAGCCTCACATTGTAGTATGGTTTTTTCTTGGTGCCTTATCAATCTCTATGTCAACTATAGAGGCAGTTCAGCCTCAAAATACATATCTGATGAAGATATTAAATGATTATGTTTCAAAATTTTTAATTATTGTACTTATTGGCTCTATTACTTTAGCCATTGGAAATCTTGCAGTTAGGCTATTTGATTTTTGGGCAAGAGATCAGAAAAAAGGATTTCCCTCAACAACGATGTTCACAAATTTTGTACGCATTGCTATATATATTATTGGAACGTTAATCATACTAGATGCTCTGAATATTTCAATCACGCCAATGATCACAGCTCTTGGTGTCGGTGGTTTAGCGGTTTCCCTCGCTCTAAAAGATACGCTAACCGATGTTTTTGC
>TARA_B110000263_G_scaffold160763_1_pt1 | contig 11639 bp, 9 predicted proteins | sample TARA_B110000263 | Tara Oceans TARA_B110000263 (sample SAMEA4397730) | marine metagenome | biome: Polar Biome; feature: [MES] marine water layer (ENVO:01000295) within the mesopelagic zone...; material: water (ENVO:00002006), including particulate matter (ENVO:01000060) such as......
GCCTGATCCATCATTTCCTGCATTTTTCTTTGAAACCTATTTTGCTTGGTAGGCTTTTTCTTATTTTCTTGAATTTGTAAATGAATCTTCTTTTCATCAATAATAAAATACTTTATAGAAAGCATAATTAAAATGGTAAGAATATTGGAGATAAAATAATATAAACTAAAAGCACTAGCATAATTATTAAAGAAAAATAGCATCATAACTGGCATTAGATACATTATAAATTTCATATTAGGCATTCCGGGTTGGGATTGTTGCATTTGAGCCCCAGACGACATCATTGTATAGAAAAATATGGCAATGGATGCTAAAATAGGCAAGAGACTCACATGATCACCATACCAAGGAATACTAAAAGGTAACTCAGCTATAACATCGTAAGAAGAAAGATCATCTGCCCACAAAAAAGGTTTTCCTCTAAGTTGAAAAGCAATTGGGAAAAAGCAAAATAATGCATAAAAAACAGGCAGTTGAAGAAGGGCTGGAATACAGCCTAAAAGTGGGTTAGCACCAGCTTTACTATACAACTTCATTGTTTCTTGCTGTTTTTTTACAGCATCATTTTTATATTTTTCATTAAGCTCAGTAATTTCTGGTTTTATAACTTTCATTCTAGCTTGAGAGACATATGTTTTATAAGTAACTGGAGACATAAGTAATCTAGTTATTACAGTCATTAAAATAACCGCCAAACCTGCAGAAAAATATTTACTTAAAAACCCAAATAAAGGAAAATATAAAAATTTATTTATCCAACCAAAAAGACCCCACCCAAAATAAATAGAATCAGAAATATTATTTTCATAATTCTTAAGAACATCGTAATCATTTGGACCTATATACCAATTCATAGATGAGTTAAACTCAGATCTCACCAATTTTATTGGTAATACTGAACTATAGTTTTTTGTATAAAACTCATCTTTCCCTTCGCTTTCAAAAAGTTTAGTTGATTCAAAAAAAGCATCATTAACAGGCTCATCTAATACAAGTATCGAGTTAAAGAAATGCTGACCATAAGAGACCCAAGAAACTGAATTTTCTTTTTCATCACTGTCACTATAAGAACTTAAATAATTAGTTTCACTCCCATCAAACTGATAGTACAATTGACTATATCTATTTTCGTAGTCAATACTTTTAGCTTGTCTAATTGCTTTTAAACTCCAATTTAAGTCAATCGCTTCTTTAGAATCTATAACATTTGACATTCCAAAAGATTTAATTGAAAAATCAAGCATAAAACCCTTTCTCGGAAGTTTATACTCAAAGACAAGCGATTGATTATCTGAAACGTTATAACGCATCTTTAAAACCTCTTCCCCTCCAATATTATTTAATTCTGAATTAAAATTTAACTTAGAAGTATTAATTTTTTGACCATTTAGAGTGTTAAAATTTATATTAAAATTTTGATTCCCATCCTTAACCATATAAAGAGGTTCTCCTTTATAATCAGTATAGTTTTTTAATAAGGCTTCAATCAATAATCCTCCCTTAGAGCTAAACTTCAACAATAAATCATCGTTCTCAACAATAATAATTTCAGTTTCTATATTTAAACTCTGACTATTAATAACGGAATTACTTGAATCAATATTACTTCCTACATAATCATCTTCAGTTTTAATTTCTAATATCTCTGATAAAACACTAGGAGCTTCTTCAGTTTTATTAGATTCTAATGAGTTCTTTTCAAGCTCTGGTATTGTGTAATTAAACCACCAAAAAAAAGCAGCAATTAAAAGGACAAAACCTACAATTTGATATGGGTCAATTTTATTCTCTTCCATTCTTATTTTTTTGATTTATTATAATTCAAACATGCATTTACAAATGACACGAAAAGAGGATGTGGTAATTCAACTGTACTTTTATATTCTGGATGAAACTGAACTCCAATAAACCAGTCATTCTCAGGCAATTCAATTATCTCAATTAATCCAGTTTTAGGGTTTGTTCCGCTTGACTTTAATCCAGAATTCTCTAATTGGCGCAAATAATCATCATTCAATTCCCATCTATGCCTATGCCTTTCATTAATAATTTTAGATTTATATATTTTGAAAGCTTTAGATTTTTCTTTAACACTACACTCCCAAGATCCTAAACGCATTGTGCCGCCTTTATCAACTACAGATTTTTGATCTTCCATTAATGAAATAACAGGATTAGTTGTGTTTTTATTCATTTCAGTAGAATCAGCATCTTTTAATCCAATTACATTTCTAGCAAATTCAATAACTGCCATTTGCATTCCTAAACATATTCCAAAAAAAGGAATATTATTTTCTCTTGCACATTTAATAGCTTTTATTTTACCTTCAATACCTCTTGATCCAAAACCAGGTGCAACAATAACCCCATCAAGCTTAGATATTTCATTATTAATTTGATCGTCATTTATAAATTCCGAATGAATAGAACATACCTCAACTTTAGTTTCATTAATAGAACCAGCATGAATTAATGATTCTAAAATAGATTTATATGAGTCCTGTAACTCAACATATTTACCTATAAGTCCAATCTTTATAGTATGTTTAGGAAATTTTAATTTATTAACAAAATCTTTCCACTTCTCGAGGTTAGTTTCTTTAAAACCTGTTATTTTTAACTTCCTTAAAACAACCAAATCTAATTTCTCTTTCTCCATTAATAAGGGAACATCATAGATAGTTGTAGCATCTATTGACTGAATTACTGAATCGACATCTACATTACAAAATAAAGCTAATTTATTTTTTATTTCATTCGAAATTTCGTACTCAGTTCTACAAACTAAAATATCTGCATTAATACCACTTTCCATTAAAGTTCTAACTGAGTGTTGAGTAGGCTTTGTTTTTAATTCTTTTGCAGCAGATAAATATGGAACTAAAGTTAAATGAATAACCAGACTGTTAGCTTTACCTAGCTCCCATCTCAATTGTCTCACAGATTCAATATAAGGCAGAGATTCTATATCTCCAACAGTTCCTCCAATTTCAGTAATTATAACATCATATGAGTCACCCTGCCCCAAGAGCTGCATTCTTTTTTTTATTTCATTTGTAATATGAGGAATTACCTGGACTGTTTTTCCTAAAAACTCACCTTTTCTTTCTTTCTCAATAACAGTCTGGTAAATTTTTCCAGTTGTAACATTATTTGCTTGAGTAGTCTCAACATTTAAAAAACGTTCATAATGGCCTAAATCTAAATCTGTTTCAGCACCATCAACAGTTACGTAGCACTCTCCATGCTCATATGGGTTTAGGGTTCCTGGATCAACATTTATATAAGGGTCAAACTTTTGTATAGTAACTCTAAGACCCCTTGATTGAAGAAGTTTAGCTAGGGAAGCTGAAATAATACCCTTTCCTAAGGAAGAACTCACCCCCCCTGTAACAAAAATATATTTTGATTTAGACATTAATTAATTTCAAAATTGATTTAAAAGTGTCAAAAATACAAAAAGAAAGCGACTCTCTTTTGTTTTTAACAAGAGTAAAGTTATATCCAATTATATTTAATATCCCTAATTAGCTTTGAATCTAAAGAATTATGAACAGGGCAGGTATCACCTACTTTTTCAAGAATCAATTTGTCTTTTTTAGACAGATTGATTGGAAGGCTTATTACTATTGAAATTTTAGAAATTCTTCTTGGATTTGTTGACATAGTTTTTTCAACATCAGCCCAAACATTTACAAATAATATTCCTAACTGTTCAGCCTTTATCCCCATTACAGTTATCATACATGAAGCCAAAGCTATAGCCACTGTATCAGTAGGAGAAAATGCTTCTCCTTTTCCTGAATTATCTACGGGAGCATCAGTTATAATTTCATTTCCTGATTTTAAGTGAACACATTTAGTTCGTAAATTTCCTTCGTAATAAACTTTACTTGTCATTGTGAATTTCAAATATATTTAATTTGCTATGTTGAATTAAAAAAATAGAATTATTGATATAGCCATCATATTTAGGCAAATAATTGAATCTATTTTGCAAATATTCTGTCTCTCCAATATCTAGAGATTTAATTAATTTCTTTTTAAAAGCAACTCTTAATACTAAATCAAGGGTGATGTCATATCCTCTTATAGCAATTTTATTAGGGAGTTTTCCAAAGTTAGCTAAATACAACTCGTTAAAAACATCCAATTTCTCATCATAAATAGGCTTATAATAAGAAGGATAAGTAAATCTTAAATTTCCTAAATGTTCATAAGAAATATTTTCATTTTCATAAACATCAGGTCTGTATGTAGTCAATAAAGAAATATCTCTTTCTTGAGAAATTTGAGAATTTAATAAAGATGTTACACTAGTTATTATATTTAAATTTTGGGATTCTAAAAACACAATATTTTTTTTATAAGGAACCAGCAAGGAATCTGTTAACTCAGGATCTACTAATCCATTAGTCAAGTCTGTATTAATTAATTCTGCATAGGGAAAGCTTTCTAAAAGTTTTTCTTTAACCTGTTCACTTTTATTATCATAGATAATCATAATGCAAGGATCAGGATCTATTTCAATTAAATTTTCTATGTACTCAAACATTTTGAACCTCTGACTATCTTCAGATGGCATTGATTGAAAAACATTATTATTTATTTCAACTGTTTTAGAAGTTAAAGGGGAAATAATTGGTGTATTTGATTTAATAATAGATTTTGATAATTGATTGATATTTCTAGGCACTAATGGTCCGAGAATAAAATCATAATCATCAAATGAATTAGATGAAATAATTTGATTTATTGAACTAAAATCATTTTGTGTATCAATAACTTTTAAACTAACATTAAGTCCTAGTTCTTGTGCTTTTCTTAATGCAGACAACGACCCGCTATAAAAATCCAATGAAATAGTAGACAAGTTCAAGTTCTTTAAGTAATTTTTGGAATTATCAATAGAATCAATTTCAATATTATTTAAATTAAAAGGAGCCAACAAAGCGAGCTTTATACTTTTATTTTTAAAAGTGCTATCTAATAAATTAATTTTAGAATCTTTTATTTCTTTAAAATCAACCTGTACCGAGTCTTTAATAATTTTTGGAAATTCATTTTTTACTATAATGTTTGTTTTTATAGGAATATTGAGCTCCATTTTTCTAGATATTTTAAATCCTTCAATTTGATTATTATATTTTATTATGTCATCAATAGAAACATTGTATAATTTAGAAATCGTGTAAAGAGTTTGCTTTCTTTTTACTTTATGCTTAATAATTTCAACCGTATACTCTTTATTAATTTCTTGAGAATTTTCTTGAGAAAAACTCAAAAAAGAAAATAAAAAAAACAAAATTAAACTTTTAAAAAAATTCATTATTCCCATTCAATTGTTGCTGGGGGCTTTGAACTTATATCGTAAACAACCCTATTAACACCCTTGACATTATTAATTATTTTATTGGATATTTCTTGAAGAAATTCGTAAGGAAGGTTAACCCAGTCTGCAGTCATTCCGTCTGTTGACTCTACTGCCCTTAGCGCTACACATTCTTCATATGTTCTTTCATCACCCATGACTCCAACGCTTTTTACTGAAAGAAGTATAGCTCCAGCTTGCCAAACCTTATCGTATAATCCATGATTTTTTAAACCATCAATAAAAATAGCATCTACTTCTTGTAAAATTTCAATTTTTTCATTTGTTATACCACCCAATATCCTAATAGCTAAACCTGGACCTGGAAATGGATGCCTTTTAAGCAAGTTCTGGTCTATTTTTAAACTAGCTCCAACTCTTCTAACTTCATCTTTAAACAACATCTTAAGAGGTTCAATTACTGATAACTTCATAAAATCAGGTAGACCACCAACATTGTGATGAGATTTTATAGTAGCAGAAGGTCCCTTAACCGAAATTGATTCAATCACATCTGGATAAATTGTTCCCTGAGCTAGCCATTCGGCTCCGTTAATCAATTTTGCTTCTTTATCAAAAACATCGATAAAAGCCTTACCAATGACTTTTCTTTTTTCTTCTGGGTCCGTAACGTTTAAGAGTAAGTCAATAAAATGTTTTGATGAGTCAACCCCTTTTACATTCAAACCCATTCCTTCGTATTGAGTTAAAACATTTTGAAATTCACCTTTTCTCAAAAGACCATTATTTACAAAAATACAATGTAAATTACTGCCAATTGCTTTATGAAGAAGAACAGCTGCAACAGTTGAATCAACACCTCCAGATAAGCCTAAAATGACTTTATCATTGCCAACTGTTTTCTTTATTTCTAAAATAGTTTTAGTTGAAAATGAGTCAGGTGTCCAATTTGGTTTAATATTAGAAATATTAATTAAAAAATTTTTCAATATTTTTTTTCCATCACTTGTATGATATACTTCTGGATGAAATTGAATTCCATAAACCAACTCATCAATAATTGAATACGAAGCATTTTTAACATCATTAGTACTAGCAATGCGTTTAGCATTTAAAGGAAGGTCCTCAATAGTATCACTATGACTCATCCAAACTTGTGTTCCAGATTGTATTCCTTTAAAAAGAGGATCTGTATTATCAATTTCAGATAGGTTAGCTCTTCCATACTCTCTTTTATTAGAAGGAATTACTTTTCCACCATTAAAGTGTGCGATATATTGTGCACCATAACAAACTCCTAAAAGTGGTTTAACACCTTTTATCTTAGTCAAGTCAAAATGCAATGCATCTTCAGACCTAACTGAAAAAGGAGATCCAGAAAGAATGACAGCTTTAAAAGAGTTTAAATCTACTTTAAGATTGTTATATGGGTGTATTTCACAATATATAAACAGTTCTCTAACTCTTCTAGCAATTAATTGAGTGTATTGAGATCCGAAATCAATTATTAACACTTTTTCTTCCATATTCAAAAATACTATTAATAAAAATACTATGAGATAATAAATTTTTACAATTCAATAATTACAAAACTTGGATCAAAAGGATCAATATTTTTCATAACTAAATCTATAAATTCATCACCGTAATATTGAAAAAATTCAGAAAAATTAATCTCTCTTTCTTGAAGCGAATTATATGGGAATAATTCTGTTTTAATTGAAATTATTTTATCTAATCTTTCTTTATTTTTTATCTTTTCTGCTTTCAGTAATCTTCTCTCTAAATTGTCAATTCCATTTTTCTGTTTTTTCTCCTGAGCTTTAACGGCTCCAGTAAAAGAAAAATCTGTAATTTTTGCAACTTCAAATAATTGTTTAAAATTATTACTAATAGTGGTTTTTATGCTTGTGAAATCAATTCTGTTTTCAGAAAATTTATTTGTATAAAATTTTAACAAATTCTCATTGTTTTTAAAAAAATGTTCAATGTTTAAATTCAATTTTTTAAAGTTATTCACATGCTTTTTATTGATCAAAAGAACAGAGTTTCTAATTGATAATACAGGAAAGGTTATGTTTTTTTTATCAAAATAGTCTTTTAGCTGTAGCCAGTAAGCTATTTCACTTCCTCCCCCAATATAAGCTAAATTAGGAAGGATAGTTTCTTGATAAAGAGGTCTAATAAGTACATTAGGAGAAAATCTTTCTGGATGATTTTTAATTTCACTAATTATTTCATCTTGAGTAAATGAAATTTTCGATTCTAAAACATTATAAACTAAATCCTTTTTTTCAATTCTTGAACGAAGGTTGTTTTTAATATAAAACAAATTGATTAACCTTGGATTGACTTGAGGTTTTATTTTACCTTTAGAAAATTCTATTAATCTTTTATTTGTTTTACTTACAACATTATAGCAAGTACTTTCTTTTATTTCGTCAATAAAAACATCAATCATTAATTTTTTAAGGTTCTTGTTATCTGGATTTAAAACTACGAGTCCATATTTACCAAAAATTTTATGGACTAAATGTAAAGTAGCTTTAGATAAACTTTTGTTTTTTAAGTAAGCTGATTCGAAAAATGAAATCATTTTTTTTACATTTAAATTTTCTTTATCAAAAAAATTAGACATTTCATGAAAAACTTCAGATAGTTTTTCTGTATTTAAATCCCCTACAACTCCACTAGTTTTAACTTTCCAATTAAATTGTTTCTTAGCTGTTTTGAAAAAATTAATTTCCTCAAAATCATGATCTTCAGATGCCATCCAATAGATTGGTATAAAATTATTTTTAGGAAATTTAGATTTTAAATCCTTGCAAATTTTTATAGTATCTATTATTTTATAAAAAAAATATAATGGTCCCGTAAACAAATTAAGTTGATGGCCAGTTGTCACAGTAAATGTATTTGACTTAGTTAAGTCACCTATTAGCCTTAGTTGAACATCATTACCTGGTATTGGCTGGTATTGTTTATTTAATTCTTGTGATAATATATTTCTAAATTTGTTATTAAAATTTTTTTGTTTTTCTTCAATCTGATCTTTATAATTTTTTAATTTATTTGATCTTTTATAAAAAGAATTAATCCCTTTTTCATTATTAAAATAACTAAGAGTAAGAAATGGCAAATGCCCGGTTATATTTGGATCAATTAATTTCAACTAAATTATTTTCATTAATATACACAATCATTTAATCTATTATGCCTTTAACTATAAACAAGGAATTCCATAAAGATCAAACTCAGTAGCGCTAATTATTTTTATATTTGAAAAATCACCTATTTTCAAATAATGTTCGGATGCATCTATCAAAACTTCATTATCAACATCTGGAGAATCAAACTCACTTCTTCCAACAAAATAAGCTCCTTCTTTTCTGTCTATTGAACATTTAAAAGTTTTTCCGATTTTTCCCTGATTTAAATCAAAAGATATATTTGATTGAATATCCATAATTTCCGCTAGCCTAGCATCTTTTATTTCTTTTGGAACATTGTCAACTAAATTATAAGCATGCGTATTTTCCTCATGACTATAAGTAAAACAACCTAGTCTGTCAAATTTAACTTCAGAAACCCATTTTTTTAATTCATCAAAATTCTTTTCTGTTTCTCCAGGATAACCGACAATTAAAGTAGTTCTAATTGCTATTCCAGGCACCTCAAATCTCATTTTATTTATTAATTCACTTATTTTTAATTTACTAGAACCTCGCCTCATAGATTTTAATATATCATCTGAAATATGTTGAAGAGGAATATCTATATAATTACAAACTTTTGATTCGTCTTTTATTACTTTAAGTACATCTATTGGGAATCCAGCTGGAAAAGCGTAATGAAGCCTAATCCACTCTATTCCCTCAACCTTAACTAATGACTTTAACAATAGTCCTAATTCTCTTTTTTTATATAAATCAAGTCCATAATAAGTTAAGTCTTGAGCAATAAGAATAATTTCTTTAACTCCTTTACTAGCTAGCTTAGTTGCTTCAATTATAATATTTTCAATGGATTTTGATTTATGTTTCCCTCTCATTAAAGGAATTGCACAAAAAGAACAAGGTCTATCGCATCCTTCCGAAATCTTTAAATAAGCGTAGTTTTTTGGTGTAGTGGTTACTCTTTCCCCTACTAGTTCATGTTTGTAATCTGCTTTTAATGCTTTTAATAACTTAGGCAAATCAGTAGTTCCAAAATATTGATCAACATTAGGAATTTCTTTTTCTAAATCTGGTTTATACCTTTCGCTTAAGCAACCAGTAACAAATAGCTTATCTATCTGCCCTTTTTCTTTTTTTTCGGAATACTCCAAAATAGTATCTATAGATTCTTGTTTAGCATTATCTATAAAGCCACAAGTGTTTATGACTACTATATTTCCTTCTTCCTCATGTACGACATCTTTATTGTTAGCTTTCAATTGACCCATTAAGACTTCTGAGTCATAAATATTTTTTGAACAACCAAGAGTCACTACATTAATTTTATTTTTATTAGAATACTTAACTCTCATCAATATTATTTTATGATTTTTTAAAAAAAGAATCTACAAATTCCTTTTTATCAAATATTTGTAAATCTTCTATTTTCTCTCCAATACCAATAAATTTAATAGGAATTTGAAACTGATCTGAAATTCCTAAAACAACTCCACCTTTTGCGGTACCATCTAGTTTTGTAACTAACAAAGAAGTGATTTCTGTAACCTTAGTAAATTGTTTAGCTTGTTCAAAAGCATTTTGCCCAGTTGATCCATCAATTACCAATATTACTTCATGAGGAGTGTCAGAATTTTTCTTTTTTAAAACTCTTTTAATTTTACCTAACTCATTCATTAAGTTGGCTTTATTATGCAACCTTCCTGCTGTATCAATTAAAACAACATCAGCATCTTTTTTAATTGCTGATTCTAAAGTGTCAAATGCAACAGAAGCTGGATCACTTCCCATTTCTTGTTTAATTAAATCTACCTTAACTCTATTAGCCCATACTTCAAGCTGTTCAATTGCTGCTGCCCTAAAAGTATCTGCAGCTCCAATTACAACTTTAAGACCTAGTGATTTATAGTAACTAGCCATTTTACCTATAGAAGTTGTTTTACCGGCTCCATTAACTCCAACTACTAAAATTACATGTGGTTTTTTATCGTTGATAATCGTGAAATTTTCGATGATTTCATCAGAATTCTTAATAATAGCTGTTATCTCTTCTTTTAAAATTAAATCTAATTCATTCGTATTTATATATTTATCCTTAGCAACTCTATTTTCAATTCTATCTATAATCTTTAATGTTGTTTTCACCCCTACATCAGAAGAAATTAATATTTCTTCCAACTCATCTAAAACTTCTTCATCAACTTTACTTTTACCAACAATCGCTTTAGAAATTTTACTAAAAAATGATTCACTACTAATTTTTAATCCTTTATTTAAAGATTCTTTTTTTTCTTTATTAAATAATTTTTTAATAAAATTATTTTTTTTAGGTTCAGAAAAAATTTCATCTTTCTTGTTTTTAACTGCTTTCTTTACCAGATTAACATTTGTTTGCTTATCAATTAATTCTTTTACTTCCTTGCTGGGAACTTCTTTAGAGATTGACTTTTCTAGCGATTTATCAGCAACTGAATCTTTATCAAATACTGATTTATCACTATTTTTTTTCTTTTTAGAAAAAAGTTTATTAAAAAAACTCATATTAAAAATATTAATTCAAATATATGAAAACAAAAAAAGCCACTCAAAGGTGACTTTTAAAAATATATCGTAATTAGTTGATTATTTTTTTGACAACCAGGCATTAACTAATTCTGGAGCCATGATTGATTCAACATAGACATAAGCACCAGTCTTAGGACTTTTAATCATTTTTATAGCCTTAGATAATCTTTTTGATGAAGTTTGAAGTGAAGCTACTGTCTTTTTTGCCATGACCTAAAATTATTTAATTTCTTTATGAATAGTATTTTTTTTCATGATAGGGTTAAATTTTTTAATTTCTAACCTATCAGGTGTGTTTTTTTTGTTTTTTGTTGTAATATATCTAGAAGTTCCAGATAAGCCAGAATTCTTATGTTCAGTACACTCTAAAATAACTTGAACTCTATTTCCTTTCTTAGCCATATTATTTAAGATTAAAGTTTATTGATTTTAGATTCTTTTAAAACTGCTGAAATACCTTTTTTATTAATAGTTTTCAGAACAGATGTAGAAACCTTAAGTGTAATCCACTTATCTTCCTCAGGAATAAAAAATTTCTTTTTAACTAGATTTGGTTCAAATCTTCT
>TARA_B110000263_G_scaffold129109_1_pt1 | contig 11631 bp, 9 predicted proteins | sample TARA_B110000263 | Tara Oceans TARA_B110000263 (sample SAMEA4397730) | marine metagenome | biome: Polar Biome; feature: [MES] marine water layer (ENVO:01000295) within the mesopelagic zone...; material: water (ENVO:00002006), including particulate matter (ENVO:01000060) such as......
AATGAGATTATAAATAAGTATTATTCAAAAGAATTAATCAACCTAAAGGGTTCCACTGTATTACCAGGATTAATTGATGCTCATTGTCATTTTTACGGTTTGGGTTTAAATCAACAAGTCATAGACTTAGTTGGTACTCGATCATTTAAAGAGGTCCTCTCTAAATTAAACTCTAACTCAACTATTAACAGTACGATAATAAAAGGAAGAGGCTGGGATCAAAATGACTGGGAAGTAAAACAGTTTCCTGAAAAAAGTGAACTAGACATGCTTTATCCGGATATTCCCGTTGTTTTAGAAAGAATAGATGGTCATGCCTACTTAGTTAATCAAAAAGCTCTTGATTTAGCTAAAATAACTCTTGACACTAAATCTAATAATGGAACAATTGTAAAAAACAGTGGAAAATTAACTGGGTTATTAATTGACGGCCCTATGACTTTAATTGACAATATTTTGCCAGAATTATCCATTTATGAAAAAAAACAAGCTCTTTTAAATGCAGAGAAAATATGTTTCGAAAATGGATTAACAACTGTTGATGATGCTGGATTATCAAAAGAAATAATTCTATTAATAGATAGTCTACATAAAAAGAAAGAATTAAAAATCAGAATTTATGCTATGATTAGTAATTCTAAAAATAATCTAGATTATTTCCTTGAAAAAAGTCCTATTAAAACACCTCATCTAAATGTAAGATCTGTAAAAATTTATGGAGATGGCGCGCTAGGTTCTAGAGGAGCTACTTTGAAAAAACCTTATCATGATGACCCCAATAACTACGGAAAATTAATTACCAATCCTAATGAGCTAAAAAATTTAGCTTCAAGAATTGCTAAGGCTAATTTTCAAATGAATACACATGCAATTGGAGATTCAACTGTGAAATTGCTAATAGACACCTATTCAAAGGTTCTTGAAAATAAAGAAGATCCTAGATGGAGAATTGAACATTCTCAAATTATTGATTTAGAAGATATGGAAGGTTTCAATAATAAAATTCTCCCTTCTGTTCAACCAACACATGCAACTAGTGACATGTATTGGGTTGAAGACAGGGTTGGATCTAATAGAATAAAAGGAGCATATGCTTATAAAACTCTTTTGAATAAATCTAAAGTTATTGGTCTGGGAACAGATTTTCCTGTAGAAAAAGTCAATCCATTTCACACTTTTTATGCCGCTATTTCAAGAAAAGACATGAATGGATATCCAGAAAATGGATTTGAATTTACCAATGCCTTAACTAGAAAGGAAACCTTAAAAGGAATGACCATTTGGGCCGCCTATTTAAATTTTGAAGAAAACGAAAAAGGAAGTATTGAAAAAGGGAAATTAGCTGACTTTATTATAATTGATAGAGATGTCATGAAAATTGAAATAGATGAAACTTACAAAACTAAAGTACTAAAAACGTTTGTTTCGGGTGATTTAGTTTATTCGATACAAAAACCCTAATAGCACATTCTTTCCTGGCATTGGAACTAAGTTAGTTTCAGAGTATTGGGAATCTAATATGTTATTTACATTTAAAAAAAAGGATTTGTAGGATAATTTAGAATCTAAAACTGAATAATTAGATCCGTCTGAACGCTTAGCATATTTAAAAATAGTAGAAAGAAATATCTTTTTATAATTAAGGTTAAGTTTAGAAATAAAGTGGCTTTTTAGAGAATTCAATGAATACCTAGAATAATTAATATTACTCACGTAGTTATCGTCTTTAAGATTAGAGTATCCTAAAGTAAAGGAATTTGAAGACAAATTTTTATTTAAAAAATTATAAACTAAATCTAGTTCATATCCAGTAGTATGTAGAGATCCTATATTAACAGCTTTCCATAAATCATTTTCATTTTCCTTTACATAATCTATAATGTTTTTAGATTTTCTTGAGAATAAAGCCACTGCCAAATTAAATTGTGTGTTGCTGTATTTAAAACCAAATTCTGATGTAGTGGCTTGTTCAGGATTCAAATCCTCATTTCCAATCGTTGTTCTATCGCTATAGTATAAGTCAGTATAAGTAGGGATTCTATAAGTTTTACCAATATTACTATAGAGTTTAAAATTTGAACTTAAATGATACCCTAAATCAATTCCTGGAAAACTATGAAAGGATAAGTCTGAAAAATAACTAATAGCTATTCCAGGTGACATACTTAAGTTATCATTAAAAAATTCGAAAGTGTGGTCTATAAAAGCATTGGCTGTAATCCTATTATGTTCCCCTAAATTATTACTTGTAATATTAACACTAGAGAGATCTAATCCAAATCCTGTAACCCCTAAATTTGAAAAATAAGAAGCACTTAATTCAGCTGAAACCTTATTGGTTTTATGAAGATTCCTATAAACAGAAGGGTTGTCCCTTATATAAATATACATGTCTTGACCTCGTTTCCAGTAAAGTCTAGGTTTAATTATAAATTTTTCTGATTTTAAAACAGTAGAAATTCCTAACAAACTTGCTTGTGTTTCTTCATACTGTTCAGTAGCACTAGGGCTTGCGTAAAACCCATTTGCTCCAAATTTACGCTCAGAAAAAGAACTAATTAAATCAATCGGATATTTTTTTGTTTTAAAGGAAGTCTTGATAAAATAATTAACATTTGAAAAATCAGTATTATGCCTATACCCATCAGATTTATTGGTAGAAAAACTAAAAATACTTTTGATTTTTTCTCTTATTATAGATGAGGATAAGGCAAAATTTTTCTGACTATAAGATCCAAAAGATAATTCACGAATATCAATATTTTGTTTTCCTATTTCTCCCTCTATTTCTTTGGTCACAATATTAATAGCACCATTAAAAGCATTTTGACCAAAAATTCTCGCAGCAGGGCCTTTAATTATTTCAATTCTCTCTATCAAATAAAGAGGAAGGATCATATTAAGAGTATGATGTCCAGTTTGAGCATCATCCATCTTCATACCATCAATTAAAAGCAAAGTTTGATCAAACCCTCCACCTCTTATATACAGATCACCTTGAGTGCCTGAGACTCCTCTTCTTCTAATATCGATCCCCGTAGTTTGCTGCAATAAGTCTGAAACATTTGTTGCAGGACTAATAGCAATTTCTTTAGAACTAATAATTTTTATTGTTCTGAAGTTTTTTGAGAATGGTAGATTTATTTTTGATGAAGAAACTACTACTTCATCTAAAATTTGGTCATTAGTTGATTGTTGAGATAGTGAAAATTGAATTGAAAAAAAAAGTAGTATAAAAAAATTTATTTTCATATAATGAACTGAAAACTAATGTAATATAATTATAAAAGCTAAATAAAGTTTTATTTTAATCAGTTAAAATAATTACTTTATTTTCTTTCATTTCAACAACACCCGATATTATGTTTAAGTGTGTTTCTTTTGAACTTACTTTAGAAAAAACTTCAGCTAATTCGATTGAGTCGCTAATTTCACCCAAAATTTTTACAGTTCCTTTAATTAGAGTGGAAACTATAGGAGCATGATTATCTAACATTTGAAAATACCCATCAGTTCCAGGAACTAAAACTGAATCTACATCTCCATTAAATAAAGTCTTTTCTGGACTAACGATTTCTAAATACATATTTTTATTCTTATGCTTCAGCTAGCATTTTTTCGCCAGCTTCTATAGCTTCTTCAATAGTTCCTTTAAGGTTAAATGCCGATTCAGGAAGGTGATCTAACTCTCCGTCCATTATCATATTAAAGCCTTTTATAGTGTCTTTAATATCAACTAAAACACCTGGTATTCCAGTAAATTGTTCTGCAACATGAAAAGGTTGAGAAAGAAATCTTTGAACTTTTCTAGCTCTATATACAGAAAGCTTATCTTCTTCAGAAAGCTCCTCCATACCTAAAATCGCAATAATATCTTGGAGTTCTTTATATTTTTGTAAAAGCTCTTTAACTCTTTGTGCACAATTATAATGTTCGTCTCCAATTATTTCTGGAGCAAGAATTCTAGATGTAGAATCTAAAGGATCAACTGCTGGGTAAATACCAAGTTCTGCAATTTTTCTAGACAATACTGTAGTTGCATCTAAGTGAGCAAAAGTAGTTGCTGGGGCAGGATCTGTTAAGTCATCCGCAGGAACATATACCGCCTGAACTGATGTGATAGATCCATTTTTAGTAGAAGTAATTCTTTCTTGCATCGCTCCCATTTCAGTTGCCAAAGTTGGCTGATAACCTACTGCAGAAGGCATTCTACCTAAAAGTGCTGAAACCTCTGAACCAGCTTGTGTAAACCTAAATATATTATCGACAAAAAATAAAACATCTTTTCCTTGACCTTCACCAGCACCATCTCTAAAGTATTCCGCTACAGTAAGACCAGAAAGAGCAACTCTAGCTCTAGCTCCTGGAGGTTCATTCATTTGACCAAAAACAAAAGTTGCTTTTGAATCTTTTAGTGCTTTTTTATCAACCTTACTTAAGTCCCATCCACCTTCTTCCATAGATTTGTCAAATTCTTCTCCGTACTTAATAATACCAGACTCTAACATCTCTCTTAAAAGATCATTACCTTCTCTAGTTCTTTCTCCCACACCTGCAAAAACAGAAAGACCACCGTGACCTTTAGCAATGTTATTAATCAACTCTTGTATTAAAACTGTTTTACCAACACCAGCACCTCCAAAAAGACCAATTTTACCACCCTTAGCGTAAGGCTCAATTAGATCAATAACCTTAATTCCTGTAAATAACACTTCAGTTGAGGTTGATAACTGATCAAAATCTGGAGCTTCTCTATGAATTGACATTCCATTTTTTCCTGTTTTAGGCAAGTCACCTAAACCATCAATTGCATCACCAATTACGTTGAATAATCTTCCATAAATATCTTCACCAATAGGCATTTGAATAGTATTTCCAGTAGCTAACACTTCCGCTCCTCTTTGAAGTCCATCAGTAGAATCCATAGAAATAGTTCTAACCACATCTTCTCCTACATGAGATTGAACTTCTAAAACTAAAATTGAACCATCTGCTTTTTTTATTTCAAGAGAATCATAAATTTTTGGAAGTGAATTTGATGAAGTGTCAAAAATGACATCAACTACTGGTCCCATAATTTGCGAGACTTTACCTATTGAGTTTGACATTGTATATTTTTTATTTTAAATAAATTATTTAAACGAAATTTTAATGTGGCAAATATAAAATTTTATAACTTAAATGCTTTTATTTTTTAAACAAAAAAAGGCGACCTAAGTCGCCTTTTATTAACATTTTTATAATACCTACGGATTCAATGTAAATCCTACGTAAAACTGACTTCCAATCATTCCTGAACCAGGCATTACTAAGTATTCACAGCCACCTAAGTTAACTGCGCCTACTTTAATTCTAGCGTCAATTTTAGGAATATCAAAATTCATTGCAGCATCAACAGTTGTGTTAGAAGGAATTACCCCATCCATAAATCCTGATTGTTGCCATAGAAAAGAATCATTGTATTTAGCCGTTACATTAAAAGAAAAGTTGTCAGCTATTTTTGTTGAACCTAAAGCTATAAGAACTCTAGTTTGAGGTGTATTAAACCCAGCTTCATAATCACTATTTGGATTATCAAACTTCATCTTATTATAAGAATAAGTCATATTCAAGTCAAATATATCTAAAAACTGTGTTTCAAGTCCAGCACTAACACCATATGTTCTTACAATTTCATCAGTATTTGAATCATAACTAAAAACTTTATAGTCTCCTTGAGATAAAGCATACATCCCCATCATATTTGCAGAAGAACCGTAAAGTGGTGTAATTACATTCACAGCAGAAATAAAGTTATCCCATTCCGTTAAGTAGGCATTAATATCAAGAGCTGTTTTCTTTCCATTAATTCTATATCCAAGGTCATAAGACTTTACATACTGCGCCTCAACATTCCCAAGGTTTCCAGCAGCAACCGGCGCTCCAGCTAAAACAGAAGCTAATGAATAAGAACCAGTTTGAACCATACTACCAGTCACATTATAACTATTGCCAGACAATCCTCTTAATCTCATATTAAATCTATCAACATTATCAGGTGAAGAACCCATTAATACAGCTAAACCCGCATCAAGTCCTATATATTGATCTTGAGCTGATGGATTTTGGAATCCTGTTTGATATGAAAGTCTAATATTTTGATTATCAGAAAGATTTACAAGAGCTCCAATTCTTGGAGTAATATGTCCATCAAAAAATTCACTTTTATCATATCTCATTGATCCAGTTAGTTTCACTGCACCTCCTAATATTAATTTTTGAGCTTGAGCATACATACCCATCTCAGTATATTCAATTGGTGCATCATAATCTGTGAATAATGTTCCGTTAGATCTTAAAATGTAATCTCTATAAGAAGCTCCTATAACAATATCTACTCCACTTACTAAATCTTGAAGATTATAATTTGCTTCAAAACTATTTGATTTTGAAGTATCTAAAATTCCTGCTCCACCTCCAAATACATCTATTCCCTTAGTGACAGCCGTTTTATAAGCAGCATCCCATGCAGCAGAACCAGGCTTAAGCATGTTTGCATCAGCAGCTTTTCTACCAGCAGCATGAGCAGCTAATCTTTGTTTTCCACTTAACAAGAAAGGAAGATCATATCCAGCCGCCGCATAGGCAGCCATTGTACCAAAACCAACTATAGGGTTTGGATCAATTAAATATGGTAAAGCTCCAAAATAACCATTAAAGTAAGCTCCAAAATAACCATTAAGTCCACCTGGCTGAGCAATTGCCATTACTGCTCCTAAGGCAGAAACATCATGAGTATTTCCAGAATTCTCAATAGAAGTATAAGCTCTTAAATTTAAGTTTCTGTTATTGTACTCAATTTTATGTTGTTGTAAACCAAAGTTTTTCAACATATTTCTATTGGTAGCATGAAGCATTGTGTTTCCTTGACCAATTTTTGAATTCAATATAATTTCAGAATCTTCTGTAGGCTTATAGTTTAAAGAAATATCAGTTTTAAAAGTTGAAGCTATATTATCTACTAAATCAACTTCATTATAACCACTCGTATTTATTACAGTAGACCCAAAGAAATCTGGATTTAATTGTCCAAATATAAAGCCAAATTGAGCCCCTTGAGCAGGTGTAAAAGTTCCATTTGCTACTAGCGCAGGAAGAACTGCCCCTGCAAAAACTTGTGTCATATTGAAATTCTGTCCTAAATCACCATAAACATTTACTCCATCATAATCAGGGAAATCTCTTGGGTTTTGAGCTTCAATTGATCCATCAACATATCGTCCATCTAGAGCATTTACATCTCTATAATCAACCGCATGCCAGTCAGTTCCTCTTTTGTAACTCACTGTTATTTTAGCAGCAATTTTATCAGAAAATTTATGTGCAGCTCTAAAACCAAAATCATAGAAAGCATTATCTCCTGCAGCTTTTTGAGAAGTTATACCATGCTTATAATAAGCACTAACTCCTTCAAAGTCAAATGGATTTTTACTATTCATAAATAAAATTCCTTTTGTTGCATTAGCTCCATAAAGAGCTGATGCTGCACCAGGCATTAATTCCACACTTTGAATATCTAATTCGTTTATTCCTAAAAGGTTACCTGCTGAAAAGTTTAATCCAGGAGCTTCATTGTTCATTCCATCAACAAGCTGAACAAAACCATTGTTATAGACTGTTGAAAAACCCCTTGTATTAACTTGTTGTAAGAAAAGTCCACCTGTATTAATTTGAACTCCTTTCAATCCATCTAGGCTACTGTAAAAATCCGCACCAGTTGATTGAGCGATATCTTTGTAGTCAAATTTTTCAATAGTCACCGGAGACTCAAAAAGTCTTTCAGCAATTCTTGAAGCAGAAACTACAATTTCATCAAGTAAGTTCTGAGAAGATTCTAATTTTACATCAAAATCTAAATTAGATGCCGTCACATTTAAAGTGGCAGAATCAAAACCAACACTTGAAACAGTTATTGTAAATGGTGGCGTGTTTTGAACAGAAATAGTAAAATTACCGTCAAAATCTGCGACTGTACCATTCATAGAGTCGACAACTATAGTTGCTCCAGGAATTGGATCATTGTTATCGTCAACTACAGTACCTGTAACAGTAGTTTGTGCGAAAATTATAGTACTAAATAGCACTGCAATCATAGACAAAATTCTTTTCATAATAGAGTTTGTTTTTAGTTTTTAAGTTGTATTCGTTTTAATATAATCTTGTAAATATAAATAAAATTGTAAAACTATCAGTTTTTTAACATTTTATAGATGATTTTAATTGTTTTAATACCTGATTTTTATAAAATATAAAAAATCAATCCTAATTTAAACTGTTTTAAATTCTTAAAATTTGAATTTTTTTTAGTGAATTGATCATTAAATAAAGGCTGAAGTCCCATATATAAACCTAAATTCCAAGTGTTATTTCCTGCATTAAGAGTAAAACCGGATTGAATTTTATTAAACGGAAGACTAGACTGGGAATAGGCTTCAGAAGAAGAATCATATTTAAACTTACTACTAAAAATATAACTGGTCTTAATTCCAAAATAAACTCTCCAAAATTTATAATTTTTAGCAGTTGAAGTTCTCCATCTAACTTCAAATGGAACTTCAATCTCGTTAAATGTCCATTTATTCTTATTAAATGTATTGGAGTCTTCAATAATCATTCCCTTAAACCCGTCGCTTTCATTAGTCAGTTTTAAATTATGATTATACGAACTCGTTGACATCCCTAAACCTATTCCAATACCAAAATTTCTATTACTATTTAATGGGACATCTCTTATAAAACCCATATTAAGTGAACTAGAGAATTTATTTTGAGTAAAATTATGTGGAGAATTCAATAACGAATTATAGTAGAAACCAAAATATATTTGATCTTCCCGGTAATTATCATCTACATCTTTATTTTGAGAAAAAGAATTAAGACTAATAAATAATGTGTAAAAAACAATAATTACTTTATGCATAACACAAATTTACTTTAATAAAAACAAAAAAGCACCCTTGAAAAAAGGATGCTTTAAATTTTAAACTAAATACTTGTTCTATCTATTTTGAGTATAATCACCAACTCTAGTAGTGTAATTGATCTTTAAAGCATTTACTTTTCTAAGCTCTTGCTTTATATCAGAAATAACCCCCATATTAGTCTCTCCATCAACTTTTAAAGCTGTGGTAAGAACATTTTGTAATTCTTCTCTTTTAGTAGCTCTTTCAGCAAGAATATAGGCTCCAACATCAGAAACTACAGAAAACTTATCATTTAACTGAATTCTTGGTTGATCTCCATATTTAGACTCATACCTAGCGCTTGGCTTACCAGCATAAATATAAATAACACGATCTTTCTTGTCTAACTTTTGAATTTGATCAGCTGCCGGAAGCTTGTTATCAACCATTAAGGTATTATCACGCATAACGGTAGCAACCATAAAGAAAAATAAAAGCATAAAGACAATATCAGGTAATGATGCTGTATTTATTGCCGCTTGCTCATCATTTTTTTTCTTTTTAAACTTAGACATACTAATTGTTTTTACTAGGTTCAGCCTCAGATAATTTTTGAGGATACATTTTCTTTAGCACACTAAGTTTAGGTTTAAGAGCTGCCTTAACTTTTATGCTAGTTCTAGGATCTGAATATTTTTTATCTGCTTCAACGAAACTCATTCTTTCATTTGGATATAGAGCTAAAAACTCTCTATTTCTTAACACATTATAAGCCGCTACAAGTTCATTTTGAACTGATATATATACTTTATAATCTGTTTCTCTATCATTCTTTAATGAAATAATAGCTTTATCAGGATTATCAGATGATGACCTATCTTTTTCACCTTTACAATAGTCACAAGCTTCTTCACCAATTCCACCTCCATTATCTAAAAACTTAACTGCTGCTCTTCTAACATTGCTTAAATCCATTAATTTTTCTTCAACAAGAATCATGTTGTTTTTGTTTACTACAACAGTAAAAATATTTCTTTGTTTAATTACTGGAGGATCAACCACATCTTCCATTGGAGGAAGTTTTCTATTAATTCCAGAATCAGTTTCTATAGTAGTCGTTACTAAGAAAAATATTAATAATAGAAAAGCAATATCAGCCATTGAGCCTGCATTTACTTCTGGTGATTTTCTAGCCATCTATTTTTTGATTAATTTTCTAACAGAACCATAGCTCATTGAAGCAATGGCAATAACGGTTAAAAAGTAAAACGTTTTAATTCCTGTCTCTACCAATCTAGCTCCATTAGCAGATAAAACTTTTCCGTCCTGCATAGGCGTTTCTTCTCCAGAAGAAAAAAGAAAAGCTACTAAAAGAACCACTGCAAAAGCACCAATTGCTATTAATGAATTTTTAAGTTTTCCTTTATCAGAAGCTAAATTTTTAACAGAAAATGCTACTGTAATTAAAATAGTAATTGCTAATATTATTTGCGCTAAGAGAATAATATAAGAAACCATTCCGTAATCTCCTTGCATAGCGCTCATTTCTATTGCATCGTCTCCTTTAGCTACTATCATTAATACGAAAACAGCTCCTAAAACACCTAGAGTCGCAACTATGTACGTAGTTATTTTTTGAATATTCATAAAATTTATTTTTTGTGAGCTACTAATATATCTATTAAGGTAATCGAAGCATCTTCCATATCATTTACAATACTGTCTATTTTAGCAACAATATAATTATAAAATATTTGAAGAATAATTGCAACTACAAGACCAAATACAGTTGTCAATAGCGCTACTTTAATACCACCAGCAACAAGTGAAGGCTGCATGTCTCCAGCAGCTTGAATTTTATCAAACGCTTGAATCATTCCTATTACAGTCCCCATGAAACCAAGCATAGGAGCAAGTGCAATAAATAAAGAAATCCAAGAAACATTTTTTTCTAATTGTCCCATTTGAACCCCACCGTAAGCTACAACAGCTTTTTCAGCACTTTCAACACTATCCCCCGCTCTGTCTAATCCCTGATAGAAAATAGAAGCAACAGGTCCTGAAGTATTTCTGCAAATTTCTTTTGCAGCTTCAGTACCACCAGATTTTAATGCGCTTTCAACATCTTCAGTTAATTTTTTAGAGTTAGTAGTTGCAAGATTTAAATAAATAATTCTTTCAATAGCAATGGCTAGTCCAAAAATAAGGCAAGCAAGAACGATCCCCATAAATCCAGGACCACCTTCTATGAAACGATTTTTTAATTCTTGTGTGAATCCCCTTTCAGCTGGCGCCTCTTCAACGATAGCTTCTTCTTGTACAACTTCCTTTGTTAGTTCTTCGCTAGCAGTTTCATCTTGAGCATTTAATTGTCCAATATTAGAGAAAAAAACAGCGCCTAAAAGTAAAAGTGATAATAGTCTTTTCATTATTTATGATTTATTCTATATTAATTTTGATTAATTAAGTTGTTAAATATATATAAAAAGTTGAAATAAAAATAATGTTTTTTTTTAATGCAAAAACCTTAAGAGTATTAACATAATACATACGAATAAGAATGTTGTACTTAAAGCTTTGTTTATAGTAATTATAATTTACAACAGGCTTATGTATTTATAAATTATTAGATAAATACTATTATCTAGTATTAGTTGAATTAATAGTAAATAAGTTATTAATTACCTGA
>TARA_B110000263_G_scaffold224194_1_pt1 | contig 11621 bp, 10 predicted proteins | sample TARA_B110000263 | Tara Oceans TARA_B110000263 (sample SAMEA4397730) | marine metagenome | biome: Polar Biome; feature: [MES] marine water layer (ENVO:01000295) within the mesopelagic zone...; material: water (ENVO:00002006), including particulate matter (ENVO:01000060) such...
TTAGTAGATGCTTCTTTTGTTAAGTTAAGACAAGTAAGACTTGGATATACATTTGACTCTGATCAAATTTCAAAAACTCCTTTTAGTTCTGTTAGTGTAGCTGTAATTGGTACAAACCTTGCTATTTTATCAGAAAATACAGACTGGGGTGACTATAGAGGAACTAAGACTCCTGGTTTAGATCCTTCAGAATTAGGTTCAGGATGGTCAGGCGGTTCTTATGCTAGTGAAGGTGGTCAGTTACCATCTGCTAGATCATTTGGTCTTAACGTAAGCCTTAAATTTTAATTAGTAATCATATAAATAATGAAAACACAAATTCAAAAAATAATCGGATTATTAACAATAAGTAGCTTATTGTTTGTATCCTGCGAAACTGTAGACTTTGGAGATGAAAACCTTAATCCAAACAGAGTTTCTAAAGCAAATACTGGTGCTCTTATCACCAATGCCATGAGAAGTATTCCTGGTCTTGTAAGTAATGTGAATCCTCTATTGTTAGTTCAGCATGTTTCTGAAATAACATATAATGACGATTCTTGTTATGAAAATACTCAATGGAACTTTGATGGTTTTTATACTGGTCCACTTATGGATCTTCAAACTGTAATTAATTTAAATACTACAGACCCTGCGACTTACTCGACTTCAGGTTCTGCTGGTATGCAAATGGGTGTTGCTCACTTATTACAAGTTTTTATGTTCCAAAAAATGACTGATAGATGGGGAGCAATTCCTTATTCTGAATCTTTGAAAGGAGTAGATAACTTAAAACCAAAATTTGATGATCAAAAAGACGTCTATATGGGCTTGTTTGCTCAAATAGATGCTGCTTTAGGTATGTTAGATGGTGGTGGTTTAAGTGGAGACTACATGTTTAATGGAAGTGCATCTGCATGGAAAAAGTTTGGTAATACTATGAAAATGGTAATGGCACTTAGAATTGCTGATGTTGATTCTGCTACAGCTAAAGCTAAATTTTTAGAAGCTCACTCTTCTGGAGTAATTGGTTCTGGTGGTGATATTCACTATCCATATACTGCTGCTGATGCTAACGATGCTCCATGGCAAGATAGATTTCAAAGTAGAGATGACTTTGCTACTAGTAGTACAATGGTCGATCACTTAATTGCTACAACCGATCCAAGACTTCATGTATATGCTGTACCTGTTGTAACAGCTGGTGGAGGTGCTGGTGGCTCAGCAAAAGTGGTAGTAAATTACACAACTGTAGATGGTAAAATATACGGAGGAATGCCTTATGGTGTTTTAACTCCAGGTATCCTACAATCTTGGGTGTCATATTTACCTGATGCAGTTATACGTGAAAGTGCTGCAAGGCAAGGTGGAATGTTATTTTCTTATGCTCAAGTAGCATTTGGATATGCAGAAGCCGCTCAAAGAGGCTGGTCAGTTCCTGGAACTGCACAAGCTTGGTACGAAATTGGTATCAAAGCTTCTATGTCTCAATGGGGTGTAACTTCAGCTGCTTCTAGTACTTATGTTGCATCTGTTGGTGCTGCTTCTATGCAAACAATAGCTACTGAAAAATGGATAGCTCTATACATGCAAGGTGAAGAAGCGTGGTCAGAATGGAGAAGATTGGATTACCCAATGTTAACTCCTGCAGTAGATGCATTAAGTGGTACTGGAATTCCTATGAGATTAGGGTATGGTGCTTATACAGCTAGTGCAAACAAAGCTAATCACGATGCTGCGGTTGCTAAAGTTTCTGGTTATACTCAAGATTCTAAAGTATGGTGGGATACTAAATAATTAGTACCTACTTCTTAATAAAAAAAAGCACCCAAAAGGGTGCTTTTTTTATACAATTATATTAAGGCACAGTTATTGTTTAATATATTTACACAAAATTATACGACATGAAAAAATTAATAGCACTTTTTACAATACTCATTTCACAATTAGCAATTTCACAATTTGCAGATCCAGTTATATCAGATTTGTTAGTACAAGGAAATGTTAATTTATATGAACTAACCAAGTATGATAAAGCAGTAAAAGGAAGTCCTTACTTAACAAGTACCTTTAAATCAGGTAAAATCGTTTTTGAAAACGGTAAACAATATAATGCTCAAATTAGACTGAATATCTCAGAACAAAAATTTGAAATTAAAAACAATAATAGTAATCAAGCAAGTGCTATTGATATCGATGAGACTGTTACTATTAACATAGAAGATAAAGTATATAATTTGTATTCCTTTAAGTTTAATGGATCAGCGAATACCATAGGTATATTAGAAGATATTTTGGAATTAGAAAATTACAAATTATATTATTTTCCAAGAAAGAAAGTTGAAATGCCAACAGAAGTTGGAATAAGTGCCCCAGCATCTGGGTATACAAAAACCCCTAGTCCTCAGTGGAAAGACAATAGTGTTTATTTAATATTTCATAACAATCGAACATACGTAGTCCCTAACTCTCATAAAAAAATGCGAGCATTGAATCTTTTAGATGTAAAAGCATATAAAAAATATAGAAAAGCAAATAAACTCAATCTTAAGGATAAAGAAAGTTTAAAGAATTTTGTTACATATTTAAACTCAACTAATCCTTAATATGGAAAAAGAAACAACTCAAATTTATGGAATAAGGTCTGTTATGGAAGCTATAGATTCTGATGAATCTATTAATAGAGTCTTTGTTCAAAGAGGTCTGACTGGAGCTTCAGCATTTGATTTAATGAAAACCTTAAAAAAGAAGTCTATTGAAATATCCTATGTTCCAGTAGAAAAGTTGAATAGACTAACTCCTAAAAACCATCAAGGTGTTGTCGCTACCATAGCTCCAATTAAATTTCTATCTATTGATGATTTAAGCGAAATATTAGAAACAAAAAAAGACACTGCTTTTATTCTAGTTTTAGATCAACTTTCTGACGTAAGAAATTTTGGAGGAATTGTTAGAACTGCCGAGTGTACTGCAGTTGATTGTATAGTCATTCAATCAAGTGGCAGCGCTCCTGTTAATGGCGATACGATTAAAACATCTTCAGGAGCTGTATTTAATATTCCTATATGTAAAGTTGGGCATATTAAAGACGCTCTTTTTCTTTTAAAACAATTTGAGGTGCCTATTTATGGTGCTTCTGAAAAAGCCGAAAAAACAATCTATCAAACTAGTTTCAAAAAATCTCAAGCAATTGTCATGGGATCTGAAAGCAAAGGATTGTCGAGTTCAGTAATTAATTTATGTGATCAGCTTATTAAGATCCCTCTTCTTGGAAAAATTGAATCATTAAATGTATCGGTTGCTTGTGGAACCATTTTATATGAAATAGTTAGACAAAAAAACTATTAATTATAAAATAGAATTTAACGATTTTAAGTTTGTTATAATCTTACAGTGCGAATGAATAGGTTCGTTATTATTATTAAAATGAATAGCACTAAAACCAGCATCTAAAGCACCTATAATATCTGCTTCTAAATTATCCCCAATCATTAAGCTTTCATCTTTATTCGCCCCAGCAGCATTTAAAGCATATTCAAATACTTTAGAATTAGGCTTCTTCACTCCTACAGTTTCTGAATCAATGATGCACGAAAAGTATTTATTAAGATTAGAATTTGATATTTTTTTCTTTTGGACTTCAGTGAATCCGTTAGTGATAATATGTAATTCATACTTCTCTATCAAATAGTCTAAAACTAGTAAAGTGTCTTTAACTAAAAAATTGTTATCAGGCAAATGATTCACATAATCATCTGACATCTGATCAATTATAACAGCAGACACATTAACATTAAGTTTTTCAAAAGCAGACTTTAATCTATTATGCCTTAAATACTCTTTAGATATTTTTTCATCTCTATACAGTTTCCATAAAGAAAAGTTTATTGGCATGTATATTTCTAAAAACCTTTCTAGACTAATTGAAATATTATATTTTTCTAACAAGTACTTAAATGTTAAAGCAGAGTTTTTTTTAAAATCCCATAAGGTATGATCCAAGTCAAAAAATATATGTTTAATCTGTTTCATAATAGTTACAATTATTGACTTATTTGACTTTTAATATAATCTAAATCAAGCGAAGCATAATTTCCAGAACTCATAAAAAGTAAATTAGTATTTGTATAAGATTGAGCTAACAAAAAATCTTTTAGAGTATCTGAATCTGAAAAAACATTCAACTTATCATCATTAAAAGCTTTCTTGATATTGTCATTGTCAATTTCTTTCAACCCTTTGTTTATTATAGCTTTTGGATCATAAAACAAAATAGCAGTATCCGCACTTTTTAAACTGTCTTTGTATTCTACTATAAATTCTTCATTTAAACTACTGAAGGTGTGTAATTCTAATAAAGCGATGAGTTTTCTGTTTTTATATTGATTTTTCAAAGCTTTAGTAGTTGCTATGACTTTACTAGGAGAGTGAGCAAAGTCTTTGAAGACACTTCTGTCTGTAGTGTCCAGAATTAACTCTAAACGCTTGTCAGCTCCTTTAAATGAAGTAATAGAGTGGTTAAACTCTTCTTCTTGAACTCCCATCAACTGACATATAAGCTTTGCCCCCGACAAATTACTTAAATTATGCTCTCCAAACACTTTTAATGGCAAATCTCCTTCATCTGTTTTAAGAAATGAAACATTATTATCAATAAAATAATCAGGCATAGAATATTCTAACTTTCTAATGGGTCTACTACAATTTTTTGTGATTTGATTGACTTGTTTATCTGATTTATTATACACCAAAACTCCTCCTAAAACTATAGTTTCTAAAAAAAGTTCAAATTGTTTTAAATAGACTTCCTTAGTTGGAAAAACATTAATATGATCCCAAGAAATTCCACTTAAAAGTGCAATATTAGGTTTGTAAAGGTGAAATTTAGGCCGCCTGTCTATTGGAGAAGACAAATACTCATCTCCTTCTAATAAAATAAAATCATTATGATCAGTTAAGTGAACCATTGTTTCAAATCCTTCTAACTGAGCTCCTACCATAAAATCGACCTCTCTTCCGTTATCATTTAATACATGTAAAACCATTGCAGTAATAGATGTCTTCCCATGACTTCCACCAATTACAACTCTTGTTTTATTTTTAGACATTTCATAAATAAACTCAGGATAGGAAACTATTTTAAGTTTTTTATTTTGAGCTTCAATAAGTTCAGGATTATCCGCTTTTGCATGCATTCCAAGGACAACAAAGTCTATATTATTTGAAATTCTAGAAGCATCCCACCCAAAATCCTCAGGAAGTAAACCATATTTATTCAATCTAGATTTTGATGGTTCAAAAATATGATCGTCACTACCTGTGACAGTATATTTTTTTAAATGAAGAGCGATAGCTAAATTATGCATCGCACTCCCTCCTACTGCTATAAAATGAATTCTCATAGTTTTATTACACTAAAATCAATAACTAATTTATTAAATAGATTCTGCATAAAAGAAGAAAATTAGTGAAATTATGGATTTAAAAGTTTCCATAAATCATCTTTTAGTTCTACAAGTCCCTGGTTAGAAACCGATGATATAAAATCAAAAGGAATATTTTTAATTTTTTTAGATATTTCTAAACTGATTTTATCTTTTCTTTTTTGATCAATTAAGTCAGATTTGGAAACAACAATAAGCCTGTCTTTATCCAATAATTCTGGATTATACTTCTTTAGCTCATTAAGAAGAATGTTATACTGATCAACTATTTTTTCCGATTCACAAGAAATTAAAAAAAGTAAAATAGAGTTTCTCTCTATATGTCTTAAAAAATGATGACCTAATCCTTTTCCTTCAGAAGCACCTTCAATAATTCCTGGAATGTCTGCAATAATAAAAGACCTATAATCTCTATACTCGACAATACCTAAGTTAGGTTTGAGTGTAGTGAATTCATAATTACCTATTTTGGGTTTTGCTGATGTAACAGTTTTTAATAAAGTAGATTTTCCTGCATTAGGAAAGCCAACTAACCCAACATCAGCTAAAACCTTAAGTTCTAGAGTAATCTGTATTTCTATTCCTTTAATTCCGGGTTGAGAATAACGAGGAGCTTGATTAGTAGAGGATCTAAAATTCCAATTACCTAATCCTCCCATTCCTCCGTCAAGAATTATTTTTTCATCACCATCTTCTATGGTTTCAAATATAACTTTGTTAGTTAAAGAATCCTTTACAACAGTTCCTAAGGGAACTGTTATATAAACATCTTTTCCATCTGCTCCAGAGCTTCTGCTTCCACTTCCATCTCCACCATGACCAGATTTAAAATGTCTTTTATATTTAAAATGATGAAGGGTCCACAACGATTTGTCTGCTACAACAATAATATGGCCTCCTCTTCCTCCATCACCACCATCAGGACCTCCTTTAGTTATATATTTTTCTCTATGAAAATGTGCGGATCCTTTACCTCCATTTCCAGAAAACACATCTACTTTAACATAATCTACAAAGTTTCCTTCAGTCATTATATATTTGAATCAATAACATTAAATATTCTCTGGCTTATCTCGCTTATTTTTCCAGAACCCTCTATCTCAAAAAGTTTATTTTGAGACCTATAATAGTTAATTAGCGTAGAAGTTTTTTTATTATATTCCTCAAACCTATTTTGAATCTTAGATCTATCTTGATCATCCACTCTTCCACTATCTTTCCCTCTACTTATAAGTCTATCTATTAATATGTTTTCATCTACTTCTAAAGCTATAGTCATTGATATACTTAAGTTTTTATTTTTAAAAAATTCATCTAACATTTCAGCTTGAAGAGTAGTTCTAGGAAATCCATCAAAAATAAAACCATTTGCATCAGGTTTCTTATTCACTTCTGCTTCTAACATTTGAATTGTAACATTATCCGGAACTAACTCACCTTTTTCCATATAGGATTTTGCAAGTACCCCAAGGTCTGTTTGTTGAGAAATATTATATCTGAAAACATCTCCAGTAGAGATATGAATTAAATCATATTTATCTTTAACAAATTTAGCCTGAGTTCCTTTTCCTGAACCAGGTTTTCCAAATAAAATTAAGTTGATCATAATTAAGTCAAAATTTACAAAAAGCAAATATACCCAAAATCAATATTAAATTATTTTATAGTTAATTACATTTTAATGTATTTTTGCCAAAATAATTTATTATGAATTATTTCTCTTCAAATTTTACATTAGGAATACTTGGTGGCGGTCAGCTTGGAAAAATGTTACTTAATGTAACCTCTAGATTAAGTATTAAAACAAACATTCTAGACCCCAGTAAAGATTCTCCTTGTAAAAAATTATGTAATGAGTTCACCCAAGGCAACTTAATGGATTTTGATTCAGTTTACCAATTTGGAAAAAAATGTGGCTTAGTTACTTATGAGATTGAACACGTAAATATTGAGGCATTAGAAAAACTAGAATTAGAAGGAATTAAAGTGTTTCCAAGCTCAAATACTTTGAAAATCATTCAAGATAAATCCAAACAAAAACAGTTTTTTATAGATAATGAAATTCCTACTGCTCAATTTTATTATTTTAAATCTTTAGATGATTTTAATATATCATCAGAAAAGAATCTTATAAAATATCCATGTGTTTGGAAAAAAACAAAATTCGGATATGATGGGTATGGAGTAAAAATAATTCATTCTAAAAGCGAATTTGATGACTTACCAAATGAAGAATTTATAATTGAAGAGCTAATCCCTTTTAAAAAGGAACTTGCAACTACAATTGCTCGAAACAAATCAGGACAAATTGAAGTGTTTCCAATCGTAGAAATGGATTTTAATAAAATATCTAATCAAGTAGAATATGTTATTTGCCCAGCACAAATAAGAGATGACTTAATTGTTAAAGCAAAAGAAATAGCGCTAAAAGTTTCAGAATCATTTAACCATGTAGGCTTGTTAGCTGTGGAAATGTTTTTAACTGAGGATAATGCCATTTTAGTCAATGAAGTTGCCCCAAGGCCACATAACAGTGCTCACTATTCTATTGAAGCTTGTTCTAGCTCTCAGTTTGATCAACATATAAATGCTATTCTAGACCTGCCATTGGGATGTTCTAAATCTTATGTTTATGCAATAATGGCTAACTTAGTAGGAAGTGAAGGCTCAGTAGGTCAGGTAATCTATCAAGGAATCGAAGAGGCTATGAAAATTGACAATGTCAAAATTCATTTATATGGAAAACAACAAACAAAACCTAATAGAAAAATGGGGCATGTAACAATTACTGATACTGATTTAGAAGAAGGACTTGAAAAAATTAAAAAAGTAAAGAAACTGATTCAAATTAAAACAAAATAATTATGGCAAAGGTTGGAATTATCATGGGAAGTAAATCAGACCTTCCAATAATGCAAGAAGCTGTCGATGCTTTAAATGAATTTGGAATTTCTAATGAAGTTGATATTGTATCTGCTCATAGAACTCCTGAAAAAATGATGGAATACGGAAAAAATGCACATCTAAGAGGGATATCTGTAATAATAGCTGGTGCTGGTGGTGCTGCTCACCTACCTGGAATGATAGCTTCATTAAGTCCTTTACCAGTAATTGGAGTGCCTATCAAATCTATAAATTCTATTGACGGATGGGATTCTATTTTGTCAATACTTCAAATGCCTGGAGGAGTTCCTGTTGCTACTGTAGCTTTAAATGGTGCAAAAAATGCAGGAATATTAGCTGCTACAATCATTGGATCTAGTGATCAAAAAATTCAAAATAAAATAATTGAGTATAAGTCCACTTTAAAAGAAAAAGTGATTAAAGATTCTTTAACCTAAATAATATTCTCAATAATCACAATAACAAGCAACCAATAAATTGGAAGCCCCTCAACTAATAAACTTGTGAAATACTTAGACTGTTTCTCTTTGGTTTTATAAATACAAATAGCTGTAGAAATTGCTATAACTATATCTGAAAAAATAAATTGAGTTTTAGTTGATTCAATAAAAAAGTTAATAAAACAAAATACAATCAAAAGTAAAAAAGCTAAAACTTTTGTTTTATTTATTCCAAAAACTTGTGGGATAGTTTTAAGCTTGATAGAATCATATTGTAAATCTCGAATTTCAAATGGCAAAGTGTAGGCAAAAACAAAAATAAATCTTTGAATAAATAACCACACTGTATCCCATAAATTAATAAATACATCCTCACTAAATGGCATCAAAACTGTGGCACCTGCCCAGCAAAATGCAACAACAAATATTTTAATCTTACTATAATTTCTAATGTTGATACTGGATCTATTAAAAGGAATCACATAAGTCAAGCATAATAAAAAGAGTATAGCTCCTAATAAAATAGTTATAGGTTTAAGAAATATAACTGAGCTAAATAAAAAAAAACCTGCTGCAAAACTTAAAAATTGAATTTTTTTTAACGGTGCATTTTTCGTAAAAAAATAATATGGTAATGTGGAAGCATACTTTATGAAATTATAAACTACTATTGTTGCACAAAAAACACAAATAAACAAAGTATAGCTAAAGTCTAAACCTAACCTTAAACAGGTAATTATAATTAAAGACAGTACACAAAAAGATAAGTGTAAACTAGATTTTATATAAAAGTCGAAAATTGAAACTAAGTTTTTCACAAAAACAAAATTACAAAAGTGTTAACAATACTATTTTTTTAAGTTAAAAACTTTCATTTTAAATTATAAAAATAATTAAATATATTACAGATAATGATTAATTTAGCAATCAAAATTTTTAAGAAATGAAAGGTTTTTCAAATAGACATATTGGAATGAATTCATTAGATAAAAAAGAAATGCTAGGCTGCTTAAAAATAGAGAGTATAGAACAATTAATTTCTGAAACTATTCCATCAAATATTAGAATAAAAAATGAAATGGATCTTGATCCAGCTTTAAGTGAATACAACTATTTAAATCACATAGAAAAGCTTTCTAAAAAAAATAAAGTTTTTAAATCCTATATAGGGTTAGGCTATAATGAAGCCGTTATTCCATCTGTAATAAAAAGAAATATCCTAGAAAATCCGAGTTGGTATACAGCTTACACTCCCTATCAAGCAGAAATAGCACAAGGAAGGATGCAAGCTTTATTAAATTACCAAACCATAATTTGTGATTTAACTGGAATGGAATTGGCGAATGCTTCATTATTAGATGAAAGTACTGCCGCAGCAGAAGCCATGACTATGCTTTTTAGTTTAAGAACTAAAGATCAAAAAAAGAACATGGCTAATAAATTTTTTATTTCAGATGACACTCTTTCTCAAACTATTTCACTTTTAAAAACTAGAGCTCAGCCTCTTGGAATTAATGTTGTTATAGGAAAAATTGATGAATTTAAATTTGATAAAGAATTTTACGGATGCTTAATGCAATACCCTGGTATTTATGGAGAAGTTAAAGATCTTGCTAAATATTGTGAACAAGCTAGATCAAAAGGACTGAAAATTGTAGTTGCTGCTGACCTTCTTTCTTTATGTTTACTAAAAGAACCTGCTTGTTTTGGTGTAGATGTAGTTGTTGGAACTTCGCAAAGATTTGGAATTCCACTTGGTTACGGAGGCCCTCATGCAGCTTTTTTTGCTACAAAAGAAGAGTATAAAAGATCGATTCCTGGAAGAATTATTGGGGTTTCAAAAGACGCAGATGAAAACCCTGCTCTTAGAATGGCTTTACAAACTAGAGAACAACATATAAAAAGAGCAAGAGCTACCTCAAACATATGTACTTCTCAAGTTCTGCTTGCAGTTATGGCAAGTATGTATGGAGTTTTTCATGGTCCAGAGGGTTTAAAAAAAATAGCTCAAAGAATTCATGAATTAGCAGTTTTATTAGAAAATGCTTTAAATAAAATTGGACTCAAACAGTTAAATAAAAACTACTTTGACACTTTACTTTTAGAAGGTCCGTCAGAAAAAATTAAATCAATAGCTGAAAAAAATAAAATTAACTTTAATTATATAAATAATAATCTTTTTTCTATTTCATTAAATGAAACTACATCAACTAATGATGTTCAATTAATAATTAATATAATCTCCAAAGCAACTAGTAAAGAAACCTATAAAACAGAACTATCTTCTGATGCAATAAAAATTTCTACAAACTTTTTAAGAAAATCTTCTTTTTTACAATCCAATATTTTTAATATTCACCACTCTGAAACTAGCATAATGAGATATATTAAAAATCTTGAAAGAAAAGATTTATCACTAACTCATTCTATGATTTCTCTTGGTTCCTGTACCATGAAGTTAAATGCTGCTTCAGAAATGATCCCGATTAGCTGGTCTAAATGGAATAACATCCATCCTTTTGCTCCTCTAAATCAAGCTAAAGGCTATAAGAAGTTACTTAAAAAACTAGAAAAACAGCTTAATGTTATAACTGGATTTGCAGGCACTTCATTACAACCAAATTCAGGAGCTCAAGGTGAATATGCTGGATTAATGGTAATTAGAGCTTATCTTAAAAGTATAAATCAAAGTCATAGAAATATTTGCTTAATACCTTCATCTGCTCATGGAACCAACCCTGCATCTGCTGTAATGGCAGGAATGAAAGTAGTGGTAATAGGAACAGATAAACACGGTAATATTAATATAGATGAATTAAAAGAAAAAGCAAAATTACACGAAGAAAACTTAGCA
>TARA_B110000263_G_scaffold20452_1_pt1 | contig 11328 bp, 10 predicted proteins | sample TARA_B110000263 | Tara Oceans TARA_B110000263 (sample SAMEA4397730) | marine metagenome | biome: Polar Biome; feature: [MES] marine water layer (ENVO:01000295) within the mesopelagic zone...; material: water (ENVO:00002006), including particulate matter (ENVO:01000060) such as......
GCAAATTGAGTTTCATCGTCAGACGATCCACCGAGATCCAGATTCAAGACTTCATCACCCAGTAGGTCTGATTCTTCGCCAACACCAAATTGAGTATCATCGTCCGACGATCCACCGAGATCCAGATTCAAAATTTCATCACCCATTAGGTCTGATTCTTCGCCAGCACCAAATTGAGTATCATCGTCAGATGCAATAGCTCCTTCGTCGTCTAAGTCCAAAGAGAGTGCTGCAATTTCCGCAGCCGAAAAACCTGCGCTGTCGTCACCTGCGAACATTGTTTTGTCTTCGGGGTCGAGGTCACCTTCTTCGAGATCCAAGGAGAGATCGTCGGAAGCGTCTATTTCCAACTCGAGTGAATCACCAATATTTAGGTCACTGTCATGCGGATTGACGCTCGCTTCATCGCCTATAATTGTGCCACTGCCGCCGGCTGCTGGGGATATTGGAGTTTCCGCGACGAGTACGGAATCATCGTCAAATAGGCTGCTTGAGTCGCTCGCGTGGACATCTGGTATGTCAATTCCATTAGAATCGGCATAACGCAGCAGTTCTTGGTATGTAAATGCAGTTTGGTTAGCATCTTTGATTCCGTGAATTTCACCCGTACGGGCTAAGTGCTGAAGTCGCTCGACATCAATGTTGAGGATCTTTGCAGCTTCATTTAAGTTGATTTTGTCTGCCATTTGTCGTTACCATTTTTTATGAAAACAAGACATTTCCCTAGCAAAATCGAAAACTGAATTTTGTTTCGAACTTGAATAGGGACTTTTCGCGCCGTGGTGCGCATAGGTTACCTGTTCTCCTGTTCGGTATTCCAACTCCCGTTGCTTGACCTTTGTTTGTTGCAAAACTAAGGCAAAAACAATCAAAATCCTCTTGTTTTCATTGATTGATTAGCTGTTGAATCTCTCGAGGTGTTGGGTTCCCCGAATTGTATTCGTCGAGTTGAAAATCCCAGTGAGCGTTTCGTGAGCTAAGAAATTGTATTTTACCCGTGCCCCGCTCGATGAGATAAACACTTATGGCTTTTGACTTTACGTCAATAATTGTTATTTGTTTCCCAGTCTCTAAATCGGTGGACGACATCAGTAACTGGCTATTGTTGGTATTGGAAGTTGTGGCATCTAGCACATTGGCTTGAGCCGGCGTAGTGGTGAATTGAGATCCGAAATAACCGCTTAAAAACAAAACGATACAACCGATACAGATTACCCATCTTCTATCCAATGTTATTTTATTCTCCATAATTTCTCCGTGTACTAACTGGTACGATTTGCCGCCAATGCTTGTTTGTCATCTGATTACCCGCTGACAGCCGCTAGTCTCAGTTTTTGGCATTTACATTTGATTGCTTCCTTGCTGCTTTCCCTCATTCTAAGACTCTGATCACATAGTTCAAGCTATTTTACGGCAAACGTTCAAAGAGTGCTTGGTTTTTGGACGAACATACTAGTATCCAAGACCCTTTTTTATAGTGGTGAATTATGTTTTGTGTGACTCGTGAAATCGATTTTTGTTATGGCCATCGATTATTAAATTATGATGGTAAATGTAAGCACTTACACGGACACAATGGGCGAGCTGTGATTACGATCGCCGCGGAGACACTTGACGGGCGGGGAATGGTCGTTGATTTCAAGGACGTCAAGATGGTAGTCGCTGGGTGGATTGACGATAACCTGGACCATCGCATGATTCTTCATAAAGATGATCCGGTTGTGGAAACGCTGCAAGGCATGCAGGAACCTCTCTTTCTAGTCGATGAAAACCCCACGGCTGAAAATATCGCTCGGATTATCTATGAAGTCGCTAAGAGCCACGGTTTTCCGATTATTAAAACGGAATTATGGGAAACCCCACACTGCTTTGCTACCTATAGCGAGTGATTTGAGAGTTACTGCTCAGCAGGGCGTTCACCGCTTGCCGCGATCTATCTGAAGGCAGAATCTATCCAGGGCCTAAGTTGTGCTACCGCGCAGGTCTGAAACTAATTGGAAAATCCGCTCAAGAGATGCGATTTCGATTTAAAACACGAGTTTTGCTAAGGAAAAAGTACCAATAAGATGTAGCGATTGTGTCGATTATGCCGATTTTAAATACATGGAGTATCGTGACGTTTCATGACTCTGACTGCGAAAGCAGAAAAACGGTTGTAATAAATAAGGAATTCGATCCGTGGCACGAGCACAATCAAAATCGTTGATCAATATAATTGGTAACCTAGGCTGGCCGATCCTCTGGGGCGCGGCTGCTAGCATTACATTTTACGAGCTTCTTCAAGGGCCGCTGAAAAACGACTTGGCGCAACGCTACTTTCTCGGTCACCCGGTGGCGATTGCTACAACCGTGATGTTCTTTATTGCGATGGCAGCCCTCATTTTACGGGGCCTCAATCTTTTAGGGCAATTCGCGTTATTAGACCGTGCGGATTTACCTGCCAAAGAAACCACTGCCATGTCAGAAGATTCCTTGAGCTGCGCGACTGAAATGCTCGGCAGCGCATCACACTGGTCGCCGCGGTTGCAACGTAGCTATCTGGGTAAACGGATAACTACATTGCTGGAGACGATTGTATCGAATCGGAGCACGCGTCATCTTAATGATGAGCTAAAATACCAATCGGAAAAAGACGCCGATGCACAGTACGAAGGTTATTCGTTAGTTCGTATTATCATCTGGGCTACTCCAATGCTGGGATTTCTCGGCACGGTTATGGGAATCACTCAAGCCCTTGGTGACTTGGCTACACAGCAACTAGGAAATGACCTGAACGCCGCCATGCAGGGATTATTCGCTGGGCTCTACGTAGCCTTTGACACAACAGCACTTGCTTTGACGTTGTCGATCATGTTGATGTTTATTCAGTTTATGTCAGATCAATTCGAAACTCAGTTACTGAGTACGGTTGACGTTAAAGCAGAAGATGCTTTGTCTGGATTATTGGCGATGGAGTCGAAAAATGCAGGTTCATCCAAAGATATGGCAGAATCACTAAGGCCTGTCATCACGGAATTAACGCAGTTTCAGCAGGCATGTTGGAGTGACGCAATCAGCGGATTGCAGCAACAATGGCAAACTTGGGCCGCCGAACAAGGCAGTACGATGGGCGCAGCTTTAGAATTAAGCATGTCGCGATCGCTGGCGGAGCATAGCAAAGTTGGTCAGCTACAATGGGAAAGCTGGATGGAAGCCCTGAATAATGGTGCCGATTTATTAAACAGCAACCAAGATTCAATGCGTCTACAGATGGAAATGATGCAACAGGTTGTTGAGACCACAGGTGATGTAGTGAGTCTAGAAACATCGCTTAATGATAATCTTCAACATCTATCAGACACTCGACAGTTTGAAGATATAATTATTAGTCTTTCAGCAGCAATTCAATTGTTGTCAACTAGGTTGGGCGCACCGTTGGTACAACCAGGAGCCATAGACTCGTCAACTCAGAACGGTAATACAAAAGGTAAAGCTGCATGAGACGTAAGCGTAAGCAACGTCGTCAAGGTGCAGCGCCATCGATGTTCCCTTTTTTGGCGGTCTTGATTTGTACGATGGGGGCATTGATTTCTTTGCTCGTCATGGGCGTTCGCCAAGCGCAAGTACATGCGCATGAGATTATTGAGGCGACTCACGTGGACAATGCCGAGCGGCAAATAGACGCTCAGCAGAATCAGTACGAGTTAGAGAATTATCAATGGCGCAGTTTAGTGCTGCGGACTCAACGCGAAGAGCAGCAAACGCAAATTTCAAGCAATCGTCTATCGCTAAGTCACCTCGAGCAACACACACGCGAATTGGAGGCAGAACTGGAACGCCTTGTTTCTCGGCATGAATCCCTGCAACGTCAACTACAACAAGACGGCGCGATTGCGGCTCAACGAACAAATCGTCGCGCTGAACTTAAAGAGCTCGACGCAGACATAAACGCTGCTCGCACTAAACTCGCACAGGCACGGCTCGATCGAAAATCTGCGTCAGAATCATTTGCGATTATCCCGTATGCGGGCGTCAAGGGAAGCAATCGCCGACCCATTTATATCGAGTGTGTTGCCCAAGGCATCGTCATTCAGCCCGAAGGGATTTTAATTACGGAAATTGAAATGGCGGGCCCACCTGGTCCCGGAAATCCACTTGACGCCTGCTTGCGCGCCGTGCGAGAGTTTTATTTTGAGCACACCGTTGATGAATCCATTTCGCCCTACCCGCTGTTGATCGTACGACCCAGTGGTGTTCGCAGTTATGGCGTAGCGAGACAGGCAATGCAGAACTGGCAACACGAATTTGGATACGAGTTGATAAGTGATGACTTGAAACTGGCTTACCCACGACCACAGCCTGCGTTAGCCCAACAGCTCCGTCAGACAATCAAAACAGCGCGTTCGCGACAACAAGCGTTAGCCGCGACGATGCCAAGCCGTTATCGTCTAAACCCGGGGACAGACCTCGGCAATCAGCCGATTGATGGCGGGCCGCAGCGGAACCAACAGACCGCGCCGGACAAGCCGACGCCTCTGGGATCTGGAGAAGGGTCTGGTCAACAATCCAACGTGACATCGCCAATGCCACAGAGGACAGTTGAAAGTGAAACCGAATCTGCCAGCGGTCACCGGGGCGGTCAGGGACAAGGCGCCTCGGATTTGCGAATGGGGATGCCCGGTAGAAAGCCAGGTTGGGCACTCAAAAAAAACCAGACACTCGGTCCGGCAATTACGCGGGGTGTCCGAGTGTTGTGTACGGCCGACCAGTTAGTCTTGATCCCCTCACTCGGTGAACGAGGCGCTCCCATCGTCGTTCACATAGAAGGCACGATGCAACAGTCGATTGATCCGTTCGTCGCTGCACTGCAACAGTACATTCAACGCTGGGGGCTTGCTCTTGCCGGTGGCTATTGGAAACCCGAATTACATATTGAAGTGGATGCCGGTGGCGAACAGCACTTTTATCTATTGCAGAAGTATTTGAAACGTAGTGGTATTGTCGTGACGCAGCGAATTGAAGCAAAACCATGAAGCGAAAACGAAAACAAGGTAGTGAAATAGGTGGCTTGGATTCCTTTCAAGACATCGTTGCCAACTTAGTCGGCGTCTTGATTATCCTGGTAATTATTGTGATGGTGCGGACGCGAGAAGCAATAGTTTCAGCGCAAACACAGCAGGTCCAAGAGAAGGTTGTGAAATTGAATGCACAAGCGAGCAACGGTGCTGTTGCTGCCGCTCAACGTGAATCCACGGCGATTGAAAAAGATATTCATGATCTTGAAGAAGTGAGTGCACGGCAACAAATTGAAATAACGTATCGACGAACCGAGCGTGATAAATTGCAGCAACTAGTTTCCACTGTTACAAGTCGATTAACTCAAGATTCCAAGGCGTTGTCTAATGTTGAGCAGATTTCCAATGGCGAAGAGATTCAATTTGAAGCTAAACAAAAAGAATTGGGTGATTTAATACGTAGCCGACAAGTGCTCGACAATATGAAAGAGCAAATCAATGTTATTGACCATATCCCAACTCCGATGGCGGAAACGGTTTTTGGAGATGAGATCCATTTTCGCTTGGAAAATGGTCGGATTTCCTATGTGCCGTTTACCGAGTTGATTGATCGCATGAAATCGCACGCTGCTCAGCATCTTAGCAATGTACGGATTCAAAAGACCGTAACCAACATGCTAGGGCCCGTGGAAGGCTTTGAGTTGCGATATCAATTGGGTTATGTGAGCCAAATAATACGTACCGATGCAGGGCCACGTAGGCAGGAGCGGATTGAATTAATCAAATTAGAGATAATACCGGTTGATTCCGTGCGGGGAGAAACGGTGACTGCGGCATTGAAACCAGGTTCACGATTCTTGCAATATGTTCAACGACTCGTACCGGATACAGCAACGGTGACTATTTGGGTGTATCCCGATAGCTTTACTGAATTTCGAGAAATCAAAGATAAACTGTTGCCCTTGGGATATGCCTGTGCCGGCCGACCGCTACCAGATGGCATGCCGATTTCCGCCTCACCAAAAGGTACGCGATCCGTCAGTCAATAGGTTAGTCAACGTAATCTCATCCATCGAGGACGCCGCAGATGGCTTGCTCGACCACTGTTACGATCTTAGTGATCTCCGATTCCGATATGCTCAGCGGTGGCATGATGACGATCGTGTCTCGCAGTGGCCGTAACCACACGCCCTGCTCCAGTGCTGCCTTACACACAGCGGATCCGCTAGCCCCAATGTTTTCAAAAGAAGTTTTATTGTCCTTGTCGGCCACCAGTTCAATGGCAACGATCAGTCCGCGTTGTCGAACGTCACCGACGTGATGGTGGTCTGTCAAAGGTTTTAAAAGGTCAGCGAGTTGCTTGGTGCGTTCGCGGACATTGACCATCGTTTGCTCGGTCTCGAAAATGTCTAGATTAGCAAGTGCCGCAGCCGCGGCTAACGGATTCCCGCTGTAGGTATGGCCGTGATAAAACGTACGAGACGAGTCGCCCAGAAACGCTTTCCAGATTTCCGTTGTTGCTAACGTCGCCGCCATAGTGATGTATCCGCCGGTGAGTCCTTTGGCCAAGCACATCAGGTCAGGTTGAATGTCTTCATGATTGCAGGCAAACATTGCCCCGGTGCGGCCAAAGCCAACAGCAACTTCGTCCGCGATTAGAAGCACGTCATGTTTTTGTGTGAGTTGCCGGACTCCTGCCAAATATCCGGGTGGCTGCATGATCATCCCCGCAGCACCTTGCACGACAGGTTCAATAATCATCGCAGCGATAGTTGAGTGATGTTGTTGCAGTAGGGATTCGAGTTGGTTTAGATAAAACTGAGTCGCATCTTGAGCCGTCGTAACGCCGTCAGGTAATCGGTATGTATCCGGACTGTCGAGGCGGAGGACATCAAACAACAACGGCTTAAACATTTCGTGGAATCGCTGTACGCCACCCACACTGACACTGCCAAGGGTATCACCGTGATAGGCGCTGCCGAGGGCGACGTATTGGGTCTTATTGGGTCGGGGCTCGCTCTTTTGTTGCCAATATTGAAAGGCCATTTTCATTGCTACTTCAACACTGCTTGAGCCGTCGCCGGAGAAAAATAGATGGTTAAGGTTTTCTGGAGTAATATCAACTAGACGTTTTGCCAATTGAATCGTGGTGGGATTGGACATGCCTAATGAAGTAACATGCGCGACTTGGTCTAGTTGCTGACGGATAGCAGCGTTGATGACTGGGTGTTGATGGCCGTGCACGTTACACCACAGGCTACTAACCGCATCGATATATGTGTTGCCTTGAATGTCGGTGAGAACACATCCGCTGGCACTGTCGATTACTAGTGGTTCATAGTTAGCCATTTGCGTGAAAGCGTGCCACACATGTTCGCTGTCCCACAGTTTCAGCTGATCGATAGAGCTGTCGGTCATCGGGATGTAAGCACCTTTCTATTTGTCGCCGAACTGTTTAGAGTTTTTCGATGAGGGCCAGACAAATTTGACGCACTTGGCCAGGGTCGACATTAGAGTTCTCATTACGTGCTTGGCCGATCAGTGCACCCACTGCTTTTGGGTTGCCACTTTGTACGTCCGCTACGATTTTAGGATTATTGTCGACTAAGCGTTGGCACAATTCTTCAAGTTGTGACGAATCTACTTTTTCAATTCCCAGTTCCGCCATGACATCCGCCGCAGATTGTCCCGATTCAATCATCACGGCAAAAACATCTTTGGCTTTGGAGTTGTCGAGATCGCCGCTTTGAATAAATTTCAGCAGTTCGCCGGATTCCTCGGCGGATAGTTTAAACTGCTCGATGGTTTGTTCTTGTTCGTTGAGAATGCGGAGGACCTCGCCTTGCATCCAATTACCGGCTAGACGACTGTCGTCAATCGCTGTTGCGAGAGCGAGAAAATAGTCCGCAAAGCCGAGGCCTTGGTTGACGATTACTGCCGACGTGTGGGCGGTAAGCTGGTGGTCGTCGAGCAGTTGCTTACGCAAGTTGGCGGGCAAAGTACCTATTTGTTGTTGCATCTCTTGGATTTCCTCGTCCGTAACAACAACCGGCACTAAATCGGGACAAGGAAAATAACGGTAGTCACTTGATTCTTCTTTTTCACGCTGGGCTCGGGTAATTTGCGATCCCTCGTCCCAACCCCGCGTCTGTTTGGGCATATCGCCCAAGACCTGTTTGTTTTCTTGCCACAACGCATATTGCCGATCGACCTCGAATTCAATGCCTCGTTGGACCGCGCGAAAACTATTCATATTCTTGATTTCGACAATGGGCGTGGCAATGGTTCCGGTGGGCGTGTCGATGTGTAAATTAACATTGGCATCACACCGCAGGGAACCTTCTTGCATGTTGCAATCGGAGACTCCGAGGTACAACAAAATTAATCGCAGTTCTTGCAAGTAAGCTTTCGCTTCGGCGGCACTACGCATGTCTGGTTCACTAACAATTTCGAGCAAGGGCGTACCCGTACGATTCAGGTCAATGCGGCTATCAGCAACTCCGGCGGCTTCGTCGTGCATACTCTTGCCAGCATCTTCTTCTAGATGAGCTCGCAGAATGCGAATTTGTTTGTCTGCGAATTCATCATTCTCGGAGAAAATATCGAGGTGACCGTGTTCACTCAGCGGTAAATCAAACTGACTCGTTTGGTAACCCTTGGGTAAATCTGGGTAAAAATAATTCTTGCGGTCCCATTTGGTGAAGTGGGGAATCGTACAGTTCAACGCCAAGGCTGTTTTCATGGAGAGCTCAAACGCACGGCGGTTCATGACAGGCAACGAACCTGGCAAACCGAGGCAAACAGGACAAGTTTGTGTGTTAGGCGGTTGGCCAAATGTGGTCGGACAGCGGCAGAAGAGTTTGGTATTCGTTTTTAGTTGGACGTGAACTTCGAGTCCAACGACTACTGTGTAGGCCGCGCCATGGGTCGGTTGTATTAAAGGTGAGGACATCAAAATTCCGGCCTCCGTTGATGCCAGTCCGTAGCATTTTGAAACATGTAAGCGGCACGCAAAAGCTTGTCTTCGTGGAACGGCGCAGACTGCAATTGCACACCAATGGGCAGACCCGCGTCGGTGAATCCACAGGGAATTGAAATCCCGGCGACACCCGCTAGATTGGCCGTGACGGTAAATAGATCTTCCATGTACATCGCCATCGGGTCCGATGTTTTTTCACCCTGTTTGAAAGCCGAGCTCGCAGTCACAGGCCCGATTAACAGGTCAACATCTTTAAACGCGTTGTCATAGTCTTGTCGGATCAACCGCCGGACTTTGAGTGCTTTTAAATAGAAGGCATCGTAATAGCCTTCGCTCAAGGCATACGTGCCGAGCATTATGCGTCGTTTAACCTCGTCGCCAAAACCGGCAGCGCGGCTCGAACGGTACATGCGAGTCAATGCGTCTTCGTTGGGCGACGTTGGATCGCTAGTAGAAGTATCAGCGCGATGACCGTAATGCGCTCCGTCGAATCTCGCTAAATTACTGGATGCTTCGCAGGGAGCGATAATATAGTAGGTGGCGATACCGTAGCTCGCGTGCGGCATTTCGATATGTTTAATGGTAGCGCCGAGCGACTCGTATACGCGAATGGCCTCTTCAACACTGGATCTAATCTCCGTTTCTAGTCCATCACCATAATGTTCATCGACGACACCAAGCGTTAAACCGGATAGTGGTTGAGTGACACTTTCGGCATAGCCATCTACCGCTACGTCAGCGGAGGTTGAGTCATGGGGATCGTGACCTGCGAGGACTTGCAACAACAACGCAGCGTCTTCTACATTGCCAGTCATTGGGCCAATTTGATCGAGGCTGCTGGCAAATGCGACAAGCCCATAGCGACTGACACGACCGTAGCTTGGCTTGAGGCCGACGATACCACACAGGGCAGCGGGTTGTCGAATGGAACCGCCAGTGTCGGATCCGAGAGCCAACGGTGCTAAATCTGCGGCAATACAGGCCGCTGAACCACCACTACTGCCACCAGGGATGCATTGTAGATTCCATGGGTTATTGGTGACTTGAATTGACGAGTTCTCGGTACTGCTTCCCATGGCGAATTCGTCCATGTTGGTACGCCCGATGAGTACAGCGTCGGCAGTTTTAAGTTTAGCAACGACAGTGGCATCATAGGGTGATATGAAACCGCTGAGGATTTTAGAGGCACATGTTGTGGGTACGCCTTCGCTACAGAGATTGTCTTTAACTGCGACGGGGATACCTGCGAGGTCACCGAGCGGTTCTCCGGCGGCACGACGCGTGTCAATTTGTTCAGCGTCAGCAAGTGCTTGTTGTTCGTCGACATGCACAAACGCTTGGATTGCGGATTCATGCGTCTTGATTTGTTCGAGGTACGCTGTGGTTAATTCCACGCTAGTCAATTCTCCCGTACGCAGCATCTCGCGTTGTTGAGTCGCTGATTTTGAGATAATGGACATGACGGACCTGTGGCTAACTAGCGAAAGCGGAGCTTCGTTGATTTTCTGGGTGGGTGTTTTGGTAAAGATTCTTATGCAAACGATTTACCTTGTTTATCTTAAAGTACGGCCGGTACTCTAAAACATTCCTCATCCCGTTGCGGTGCATTTTGTAGAGCGGCGTCTCGACTTAAACAGTCCTCGACAACATCGTCGGCTAGGACGTTGGTGATGTCGAGCGTATGCGCTAACGGCGCGACGTCGTCGGTGTTGATTTCATCAAGTTGATGAACGTACTGAATGATCTGACTGAGATGCTCCGTCATGCTATTGAGTTCATCGTCGGTTAATTGCAGACGAGCGAGCAAAGAGACTTTTTCAACATCTTCGCGTGTTAGTGCCATGTTACGTTGCCCTAATCTAGAAAGACGTTCAAGCAAGATGTCCCAGATGTTTTGATTCGAGCAGGCGGTTGCTTAGCCCCGATTACTTCTGGGTTTAAACAAATGGTTTGGTAATAACCGCTTTGCGTATGTTACCACTGCGAATACACTGTGTGCAAACTTTCATGCGACGACTGCTGCCATCTTCTTGGGCGACGCGGATACGTTGCAGATTTGGTTTGAATTTTCGACGAGTGATTCCAGTGATTTTAGTACCAACACCACCAAGGTATTTAGCTTTACCACGGGTCTCGACAGAATTTCCAATCTGTGCTTGTTTGTTGCAAATTTCGCAAACTCGAGCCATCTTCGCGTTCCTCTTGAAAAACGATCGCACCCCTCGTTAAAAGATTAAAAGGGGACTTGGGGATTTGTTGTTATTTGAAACCGTAAGTATAACTTGTCGTCGGTGGTCTGCAACGGGTGCTTTTATCTCATTATTGCGTTTGTCAATTGTTTTTATTAAGGGAAAA
>TARA_B110000263_G_C15312088_1_pt1 | contig 11274 bp, 12 predicted proteins | sample TARA_B110000263 | Tara Oceans TARA_B110000263 (sample SAMEA4397730) | marine metagenome | biome: Polar Biome; feature: [MES] marine water layer (ENVO:01000295) within the mesopelagic zone...; material: water (ENVO:00002006), including particulate matter (ENVO:01000060) such as......
GGTATCATGTTGTTTGATGCAGTCACAAGATACCCTATATTCCCAACTATTCCAGCGGATATGAATATTATCAAAAATTTGTCACTTCCCAACAATCTTTCTAAATATGACCCAAAGAAAAATAATGCAAACATATTGAACAATAAATGATTAAAATCTGCATGAAGAAATATTGAAGTTATTAAAGTCCATGGCCATTTTATTGCCAGTGCAGGGAAAAATGCAAAATATTGCCAAATCTCTGGGCCAAGAATATTTTGAAATATGAAAAATATAACTGATATTCCAATAAACCTCAGAGTCCATTTTGCCTGTGGAATCCTTGGCCGTCTATAACTGTTCCCATTGAATTCCATATCTATCTACTTGTCATTCTTGTGTTATAAAATATTAGTTTATTACTGTGTTATAATTAATAATGACTAATAATATTGTAAACTATGGATAAATCCAAGTCTTTGCGTAAACTTCTCGAAACAAACAAACCTATCTTTGTACCTGGAATATATGACGCATTAAGTGCAAAAATCGCACAACAAGTAGGATTCGATGCAGTTTTTCATACGGGATATGGAACTGCCGCAACTTTACTTGGCGTTCCTGACATTGGTCTTGTAAGTTTTTCGGAAATGAAAGAAAGAGTTTCTAATATCTGTAATTCTATTGATATTCCTGTAATTGCTGATGCAGATACTGGTTATGGTAATTCTCTGAATACTATGAGGACTGTCAAAGATTATATTCGTTCAGGCGCAGCAGGACTTATTCTTGAAGACCAAGTATGGCCAAAAAAATGCGGACATATGAAAGGAAAATCAGTCATTCCCATCGATGAGATGGAATCAAAAATAATTGCAGCTGCACAAAGTCGAAAAGAAGAAAAATCAGATTTGGTGATTGTAGGACGTACTGATAGTTTAGCAGTCGAAGGAGTAGATATGGCTATTGATAGAGTTAAACGATATAGTAAAGCTGGCGCAGATATTTTATTTATAGAAGCTCCTAACAAAGTCGACGAACTAGAAATTATTGCAAAACAAGTGAAAATTCCATTATTATTAAACCAATTAGAAGGAGGACGCACTCCTTTGATCTCTATGAAAAAGGCAAAAACAATCGGTTTTAAAATTATCTTATTTCCCTTGACCTCTCTTTACGCATCTACTAAGGCTGTATTTGATTCTTTGTCTTATCTAAAGAAACACCAAACCTCTCTTGGTATTGAAGATCAATTAATCACCTTTGATAAATTCAATCAACTCGTTAATTACGATGATTTGATTAAATTAGAAAAGAAACTATCTAATAGAAAATAATTATTTTATATATTCTTGAATCTTCTCTTTACAAATCTCTATTCCATTGTATCTCGAAGTTAGTTTTCTAAAATTATTTGTAGCCTTTGAAAATTTACCATCATTTAATACTGCTTTAACATTCTCAACTAATGAATAATCGTCTTCTTCCATATGTATCCCTAAATTCAATTCATCAATTCTCCTTGCATTTTGTATCTGTTCGCTTTGTCCTTTTATTGGTATTATTATTGATGGTTTTCCTAGAGATACTGCATTCCCTATACTCGAATGACCTCCGCGTATTATTACACAGTCAGATATACCGAACATCTCACTCCAAGGACACCATTCAAATTCAGTCCAATGCTCTTTCTTTTTTGGTATAGATCCTCCATTTGGATTGCCTTTGGAAATTATAATATTATACTCGTCTTTTATTGATCCAATCTGTTCAATAATTCTATTATACACACTTAATCTTGATTGTTTTGGTCCACTTACTTGTACGTATATTGTACTCTTTTTTCCATCTATCTTCAACTCATTAATTATTGATTTCTTTCTTTTTTCATCTAATTCTTTGGCTAGAAATCCAATATATCTTAATTTAGTTTTTATTGAGTCTATTCCTTCTATATTCTCCTTACATATTGTATACGGAGGTGGTAAATCTGGAATAAATATCTCGTCTGCATAATTCCAGAAATGTGCTAATAATCGCCCATTGATTTTCTCTAATCTTCTTTTACGTGTATTCCTGATTTCTACTAATAATTTGATCTGATTAAGAATTACAATTGATGGTATTCCCATCTTATTCGCACACAAAACCGGAGATAGCCTCGAATCACTAAATACTATATCTGGTTTATATTTTTTCAAGAATCGCAATTCTTCTTCTAGATGATATAAAAAAGTTCCTGCTAATACTGGAAGTCTAATTATTGTTCTTGTCACTGATACTGTTCCATTGTCTTTCCAAGATATATCTAATGGATGAATTTTTTTACATTGAAATTTATTTGCCACTAAAAATTCATAACCATCTTTGAATGAACTGAATGTATATGTAAAGTCTTTATTCAATGAACTCGCAATTAATGATGTTCTATTTGCATGTCCTACTCCTGATCCATATGTAGGAAAATATACTTTCTTTTTCAACACGTTATCACCTCAAGATTATCAAAAGTCGACATCTTTTTCTAACACTCTGCCTGTTCCAGGACTAGATATTATCTTTTTTCCATCAAATGCTATTTGACCATTAATTATTGTCTTTGTAACTACTCCTAAAATCTGATTGCCATCAAATGGCGAATTCTTTGCTTTAGACAAAAAATTACTAACATTTATTGTATTCATTTTATTCTCATTAATCACTATCAAATCTGCACTATACCCCTCTTTAATCTGACCAATATTTTTTAATCCAAATCTTTTGATTGGATTATCTACCAATATCTCATAGATTCTCTGTAGTGTGATCTTATTTTTCATATACAAATCAATCATCAAGGGCAGAGTTATTTCTAGACCTGGAAAACCTGGTTTTCCTTCATCTTTATCTCTTAATGAATGCGGAGCATGATCAGTTCCTACAATATCAATTTCCCCATTCACCACGCTGTTAAATATTGCTTCCTGATTTTCTTTATCCCTTAAGGGAGGCTCACAGTAATGTTTTTCACCATCTGTTTTTTCTGTATTCAAAATCATATGATGTGGTGTTGCTTCACATGATATGTCTACAATCGACTTGTTATTTTTAATCGCTTCAATACCTTCTTTTGTTGAAACATGTACAAAATGTATTTTACAATCTGTCTGTTTTGCTAGTTTTATAATTCTATTTATGGCATGAACTTCTGATTCGGTTGTATGGTTGTTATTTTGATCAAATAGTTGGTGATCTTCTGCATGCACGGCTAATATTGAATTACATTCACTTATTCTATTCATAATTCTAATCAAATTTACATCTGATAAATCCTGTTCCTCGAATGGCTTATGTAAATATATCTTGAATGCAATTGCATTTGATAATCTTAATTGATTTACATCCTCGGATTTGATAGGCGAACTATAGAATCCAACATTACAAAAAATTCTATTTTTCGCATTATTTTGTCGTTTTTTTAATTCTTTTACGTTAATTATGGGTGGATTTGTATTCGGCATATCTAATACAGTTGTAAATCCTCCTGCCACTGCTGCCTGCGTTCCTGAAATAAAATCTTCTTTATATGAAAATTTTGAATCTCTTAAATGCGAATGCACATCTACGCATCCAGGAAATACAATGTTGTTCTCTACATCTATAGAAACATCCGCTTCAGGAATGTTGTCCTGATTTGCCAGTTTTGATATTTTTCCATCTTTAATTGATATTGTGATATTTTCTAGATTACTGTTTATCCACACTCTTCCATTTATTATATTTAGATTCATTTCAATTCATCCCTAATTCTCTAGTATTTCTGATCCTCCAGGCGGTAGCACTCGTAAATACTCATCAATTGATTTTCCTTTGTATATTTCGGATATATCATTATTTAGTTTTGAAATAAGTCTGTTCTTAATCAATTTTGCAATATCTGAAGATTTTCCTTTGCCTGGTTGTATTCTTACCCATGCTAAAGATTCTCTCGTTAATGCTTCTACAGGACCACTCATTATTGTATATTTGTCTTGGTATTTTACTGCCCCTACTGCAAGTTCCAGTTTTACATTCTTCAATATGTTCTTTTTACCTTCAATCATAAAACTTCCTTTTGACATGGACATACCACTGGGCGCGCCTTTCTTTACTTGTTCATATTTCACATAATATACATTTACTGAAGTTTGTGTTCTCCACGCTCTGCTAAATGACGCAGTAGCTGTTGCAATTTCAGCAATTGAAATTTCACTTATTCCATCTTTTATTATAAAAAAAGGTGATCCCACTATGTCTGAATGAAAAACTAAATCATTTTGTTTTGCATATTTCTTTATTATATTCACATTTGACTGTGCATCTCTTCCACCTATTGCTAATATTCCCTCTGGCGATATGAACCATCTAAATTTCTCAAACCATAACATCTCTTCTTTTACTTTTATCACGGGCTTCATCTCTTCACGTTCATTTATCTTGTTCCTGATCCTTTCTAAATCCCCCTTTAGTCTATTTGACGCAATCTCAATTGCTTTTATTTTCTTTTCCATCTTTTTCGCATAATCAAAACATAAAGATGATAATTTTATAGGTGCAATATTCTCTTCTAACTCTTTTTCCGAATCAATGAATGGGATTTTAATAACGTTATATCTATATTTTATTATTTCGATGTTTTTCCCTTTTAATATTTCTATATAGCTGTTTGCTTTACTCAATTCTGTTGCTATGTTTCTTAATTCTATAGCCTTATTCTTATTTTTATTATAGGCATCCTCTTGCAATTTGATTGATTTCTCTAACTCGACTATCTTATTTTTTAACGGTTCCTGTTTGTTGGTAGTTTGAACTCTTGACAGATTCAATGTAATATAATTATCTAGTTCACTCATTAGCGATTCTGATTTATGATATGTCTTTTCTTTACTAATGCTCAAATTCATCAAAGAAATATCATCGATTATTTCTCCATCTCTTGCAATCCATACACTCATATCATCGGATTTCATTATTTTAATTAATCTTATTATCTCTGTTTCTAGATTCTCTATTTCTTCGTCTGATAAAGTATTGCATTTTCTCTCTTTTTCTATTTCTATTTTTTTAAGTATTCCTTCAATGTACTTTTTTGATATTGAATAATTTCTTCCAATCCATTTTGCTATTTCTAATTCTGTTTCATTGATATTTTTTAAATCATCTTTTTGAAAGTTCTCTATGCTGGTTGCTTTTAATGGCGGAAATTCATATGTACTTCCAGGAAATATCTCTCTATGCCGCACTTTTAATTTCTTTAAACACGATAAAATCTTATTATTTTCATCTACAACTACGATGTTTCCTCCTCTAAAAAATTCACAAATTATCTTTCTCAGTCCTTTTTTAGTTTCAAAGTGAATGATGCATATTCTTTCTCCTGGAGGTTGTTCAAACTTGATTAATTTCGCTCTTAGCAAGTTCTTTCTTAATGCGGTCACATACCCAATAGATTCATCTTTATCTATGTCGTATTTTGAAGCCCATATTCCAATTTTTGGATTTACCATTACGTATTTCTTTGGTTTATCTACTTGATGTAACTTGAATAAATACGAATCATTCATCACTTGGTAGATATTATTCAAATAAATGCTGCCCGATTCTATTTCTTTATTCAATGCTGAAACTATCTTGAATATTTCAATAGACGATAATTCCATTTTAAATCCCAAATAACATTATTCATATAGTTTTATATCTTCTTGTATTTTTATATTAAATTGTTAACCGTGTCTGACTCTAAATTTATATTTAATACCATCTTTTGGCTAAGAGTCGCTTTCGGCATAATTTCTGGTTTCTCTGCTGGTTTACTAGGTTTCACATCTAATAATCCCAATGCTAATTTAGGCATATTATTTGGAATATCAATGTATCTTTTTACTTTGGCACTTGTACGTCAGATGTATTATTCAAAGATTAAAGAAGATGAACGTCTTAAGCTATTATATACTGGTGTTGGAAGCTTCATTGGTTTGTTCCTTTTCACTTGGATTATCTACAATACCTTCTTTATCTAATTCTTCTATTGCATTTTTTGTAAATACTTTCCATACTGAAAAATAGCCTTTCTCAAAATCATCAATCCAAACAGAAGATAACTTAGAATTAATACCCTTCTTCATTATCTTAAAATCTCCTATTGAATCATTCATGTTCACATTCTTGGGCGAATATTTTGCTATAATTCCTTCAAGAGCAAAAACTGATCCAATAATTTTATTATTCGGAGAATTTTTTAGATGTTCAGCTATTATTGCTTTTGCCTTGGCAAAATCCTCTGCAATTATTTTTTCTATACATTCATTAATAGCTTCTTTTGCCATTACACTCTACCTATTCCCTCTTCAGAAATATTAAAAATACATTGGTTTCCATCGTTATTTCTTGCTACCCATAAGTTACCCATTCTTTTTAAACTCACTTTTAGATGTATTAATCTATTTATTAAGAAATCATACGTTTCTCTTTCTTTCATATTCGAATCATCTATTCTTGCCCGTACTGTATTTGTTGTTATTATTGCAATATTCTTATTCCATGCTAAATCAGACAATTCTCTTACATATTCTATTAATATGCCCCTCATTTCGTTCTTTAATTCAAATCGATGTTCAGTAAAATTTCTTGTTATATCATCTATCATTACACATGTAATATCATTATTTTTAATAAATTGTTCAATCTTTGAAATTGTTTCTAATTGACTATCTAAAGAATTACATCTACTTGTATAGATATTGTCTAAGATATTTTTTGATTCCTGTTTCTTTGCATGGCTTAATTGAACAATTCTCTCAGGACGGAAGTTTCCTGACGAGTCAATGAAGAGAATTTTTTGCTTCTTAATTGATGTATTTACCGCAATCTGGAATAAAATCTGTGATTTCCCTGACGAATTTGGCCCAAATAAATCTGTAATTGTTCCAGTTGGAAAACCATATGTGACTAAATCAAGTTCCCTTACGCCAGTTTCATGATTTGTTATTCTTCTATGCCTATCTTCATCTAATAACTCGAATCCGCCAAATATCCTTTCCATACCATTATTATTTGTCCCTGTTATGAAATTATCAAATCTACCGAATTCATCTATGTTGGTAAAATTGTCATTCATCTGAATCTTCCTCAAATACACCCATTATTTTATACAATACCAAGCTTTTTATTTTTGTTTACGTCTTTTTTCCTTAGATGAGTAACAACTTTAATGACAATTTTGACCTGAAAGTCATAAAACCTCTCAATAAGTTACAAAAGTCTGTTAACAAGAACGTTGTGATCAGACTGAAAAGTGATGTTGAATATCGAGGAAAAATGACAAATGTAGATGCTTACATGAATGTTATTCTTACCGACGCAGAAGAATATGCAGATGGAACATTATCTGCAAATTATGGCAAAGTTGTTATACGCGGAAATAATGTTTTGTTTATTAATATTAAACCTGATATCCTGATGTGATATTTATTGGATTCTGTCTACAATTCCTTGTATTCAATTATTAATCTTTCTCAATACATGGATTGTTGATAAACTTCGGTAATTTCAAAATGACTAATAACTTTACTTTTACTTCTGAATCAGTGTCTTCTGGACATCCAGACAAAGTTGCCGATCAAATTAGTGACGCACTAGTTGACGCTGCTCTTTCTGCAGGTGATGAAACTACTCGATGTGGCATTGAAACTGCTAATACTACTAACTATGTATTGGTGTTTGGAGAGACTAAAAACTTTCTTCCTACTTCTGAAGAAGTTGAATCTATTATTCGTAATAAAGTTCGCGAAATTGGTTATGAACAAGATGGCTTTCATTGGAAACATTTGAACATTGATAATCGTTTACACAATCAATCTGCTGATATCGCATTAGGCACAGATGACTTTGGTGCAGGCGATCAAGGTTTGATGTTTGGTTACGCATGTAAAGAAACTCCCTCTCTTCTTCCTGCACCTATACATTATTCACATGAAATTCTGAAACATTTACGATCTATTAGAGATAAAAATCTTGATATATTGGGCCCTGATTCAAAAAGCCAAGTGAGCATAGTTTATGAAAATAATATTCCTAAATCCATTGACAAGGTAGTAGTCTCAACTCAACATTCTGTTAATGAAAATAATTCTGCCAGAGAACTAGCTGAAACTGCAATTCATGAAGCTTGCGAGGAACTTATTGATAATAATACTGAATTTTTCATTAATCCAACAGGAAACTTTGTTATAGGTGGACCCGAAGGAGATTCTGGAATGACTGGACGAAAAATTATTGTAGATACATATGGAGGATCTGCCCCGCACGGCGGCGGCGCATTCTCAGGTAAAGACCCTAGCAAGGTCGATAGATCCGCCGCGTATATGGCTCGGTGGCTTGCAAAGAATGTCGTTCTTAACAAGCTTGCAGATTGGTGTAGCATACAATTAAGCTATGCAATTGGTGTTAAAGAGCCCACTTCCGTCTATGTTGATTCTAATGGAGATAATCAATCGATTGAATCTTTAATTCGTGATTCACAAGATCTTACACCTCTTGGCATAATTCGAAAGTTTGATCTTTTCAACTTTACTGAATATTCAAAAAATTGTGTATATGGACATTTTGGCGATAAGAATGTACCATGGGAAAAAACTGAAAAATTCTAACCCTGTTGCTGATACTTAAATTAATACACTCGTGATTTAGTTAGTCATTCACTTCTAGAATAAAAAAAACTTTTTACTTATTATATATAATAAATATTGAATAACATGATTTCATTAATCGGACATCAAAATCCCTTACTCTCCAGACAAATCTCTAACAATATTGATTCTAAAACAGGTACTATATTACTAAAACGAGGTTTTGCTCATATGCTTAAACATGGAGTTATTATGGACGTTACTGACGTCAATCAAGCTCAAATTGCAGAAGAGGCTGGCGCTGTAGCAGTTATGGTTCTTGATAAATTACCTATTGAAGTAAGACAATCGGGCGGAGTTGCTCGTACTGCTGGCATGAAGATAATCCAAGATGTTGTTAGTAATGTATCTATTCCTGTAATGGCAAAATGTCGGATTGGTCATATCTCTGAAGCAATGGTATTAGAAAATTCAGGCGTTGATATGATTGATGAATCTGAAGTTTTAACTCCTGCCGATGAATCTTCTCATGTATGGAAATGGGATTTCACTACTCCGTTTGTCGACGGAGCTAAGAATCTTGGTCAGGCACTGCGTAGAATTGAAGAAGGCGCTTCCATGATGCGTACTAAAGGAGAACCTGGTACTGGAAATGTAGTTGAAGCTGTTCGACACATGCGTGCTATGAATCAAGATATTGCAAAGATAACTTATTTCTACAATCAACAAGATAAACAAGAGCTATTCCGTATCTCTAAAGAACTCAATACATCATATGAGTTGGTTGTTGAAACAGGTCGTCTTGGCCGATTACCTGTTGTTAATTTTGCCGCAGGTGGAATAACAACTCCTGCCGACGCAGCCCTTATGATGAAACTTGGTTGTGATGGAGTCTTTGTCGGTTCAGGAATATACAAATCTTCAGATCCTTTAGAAAGAGCTTTAGCTATTGTATTAGCAACTACTTTTCATGATAACGTTGAAGTTGTAGCAGAAGCACAAGGAATGATCGATGAAAAAAAATCTATGGTTGGTCTTGGCGACAATTTAGATCTTAAGATGCAAGATCGTGGTGTATGATGAAAAAAGTCAATATCGGCATTCTTGGAGTACAAGGAGATGTTGAAGAACATGTGGCATCTGTTGAATCTGCATTTCGTGAAATTACTATGGACGGTATTGTAAGCATAATCAAATATCCTGAAGAAATTGATTCCATAAATGGGCTAATAATTCCTGGTGGGGAGAGTACTTCTATTGGTAAATTATCTAACAATGATGATTTTCACTCTTCTATTAAAAAAAAGATAATTCAAGGTATGCCTGTTTTAGGTACTTGTGCAGGATTGATTCTCTTGTCTAATCATATTATTCAAAATTCTTCTAATACTTCGCAAAAACTATTAGGCTCACTCGATATAGAGACTGAACGCAATGCATTTGGAAGACAACACGAATCGTTCGAATCTGAGTTTCCAATTCCAAAATTTGGAATCGATAAATTTATGGGTATATTCATTCGCGCACCCCTAATACGTAGTATTGGATCTAACGTCGAAATTCTTGCTAAATTAAACGATGATGTAGTTGCTGTAAAACAGGGTAATATAATCGGAACTTGTTTCCATCCAGAACTTTCCAACACTGTCATATTTCATAAATACTTGATCGAATTGGTTCGAGAATCGCTTTGAGAATATCTGATCTTCAGAACGAACAAAAAAATGTAAGCATTGGAGGCGTTGTAACTTATATTGGTCAATCTCGTGATGTTTCATTAAAATCCGGTAATATTGAAAAAGTTACAACAATAACAGTTCAAGACGATTCCGGTTCAATTCCCGTGAATATCTGGGGATCACTAATTGAAAAAATCAAAATAAATTCTGAAATACGAGTTGAAAAGGGATATGTTAATGAATTTAGAAACCAACTACAATTTAATCTGGGTTACTATGGTAAATTGTTTATCTTACTTGATTCCGAAAATAAATAATCACTTTTTATTTGAACTTCTATTTTCAGTTGCCGCTTTAATAAAACTATGATAAATTGGTTCTGGTTTACCCGGCTTACTCAAAAATTCTGGATGATATTGAGTTGCCATATAAAATCGATGATTGGGAATTTCTAATATTTCGGTTCGTCTTCCGTTATCACTAAAACCTGATAATACTATTTTGTTTTTCTCCAATAACTCTTGATATTCTTGATTAAACTCAAACCTGTGTCTGTGACGCTGTCTTATCTTGTCTTTTCCATAAATTTCATACGCACGAGTATTCTTAACTATCTCTACATCATGTCCTCCTAATCTCATACTTCCGCCTTTTTCTTTAATCTTTTTTTGAGATGGTAATATATTGATGATTGGATTCTTTGTTTTTGGATCTAGTTCTATAGAATTTGCATAATCTAATCCACATGCATATCTTGCAAATGCAATTAATGCTAGTTGAAAACCAAAACAGAGTCCTAAAAACGGAATCTCATTCTTTCTTGCATAATCTGCCGCTAACATTATTCCCTCAGTTCCTCTCTTCCCAAATCCTCCAGGTACAATAATTCCGTCATATTTGTCTAATTTCGCTAAATTATTCTTATCTTTCTCAAAATCTTCACTTTCAACCCACTCTAAATTTGCAGTAAA
>TARA_B110000263_G_scaffold47113_1_pt1 | contig 11269 bp, 6 predicted proteins | sample TARA_B110000263 | Tara Oceans TARA_B110000263 (sample SAMEA4397730) | marine metagenome | biome: Polar Biome; feature: [MES] marine water layer (ENVO:01000295) within the mesopelagic zone...; material: water (ENVO:00002006), including particulate matter (ENVO:01000060) such as......
ACAATTTAATTCACAGCAGTCTAAATACTACCGGCCCATTAACTATTCTAAAGGCGAACACCAAAAAAAATATAGAAACACACATCTGGAAGCCATTTTCGCACGAAGAGGCAAAAAACAACTTCCAAAGAAATTTATATAAAGATGCAATCGGTGACACCATTGTTTTTGAAGAGATCCATGATTCGCTAGGTCTAAGGTTTAGGTACCAATGGTTTACAAGTAACGAATTCGGATTTATAAAACGAACAAGTATCACCAATCCTTCTGAGAATATAATTGAGATAGAAATAACAGACGGGTTACAAAACATTTTACCATCAGGGTTAGATGTTCAGACACAACAATCTCTGAGCAACCTTTCAAATGCATATAAATATTCTGAGATTTTAGATAAAACAAACATAGCTGTCTTTTCTTTGGGGTCTTTGATCGTGGACCGGCCAGACCCGGTTGAGGCGCTAACAGCAAATGTGGTATGGTGCAGGAGCAGCCTGGATCTTACATATAGTCTATTGTTAGAACGATCCGCTCAGCATTTACAAGATCCAATATTTAAACAGCATCATTTACTAACGGGTGCTGCCGGATCATATTTTGTAAATGCAAAAACAATTTTGAAACCGGGGGCGTCCGCTGCCTGGGATATTGTTTTAGATGTAAACCTCGATCACAATAAAATCTCCAGATTGAAAAATATGATCCCGGACATAGATTGTGAATTAGAAGACAGTATAAAAAGCAATCACGACTCGTTAGTAAAATACATCGGGAACTCAGATGGGCTGCAGATGAGCTCCTCAGAAAATAACAATATGCACCACACTGCAAATGTTCTTTTTAATATAATGCGTGGTGGGATTTTTGTCGATAATTATAAAATCAATAAATATGATCTTTTGGATTTTATCAAAACCAGAAACTCATTTATCTATGATAGATCTATAGATTCCCTGGATCAGTTAACTGACAACGACCCGCTAGAAAATATCATCAATCTTGGTCTACAATCGGGGGACACCTCTTTTTCTCGGTTATGTTATGAGTATTTGCCCCTCACTTTTGGGCGAAGACATGGGGACCCAAGTAGACCCTGGAATCAGTTTAACATTAAAGTAAGTAACGATACGTCAGAAACATTATACCACTACGAAGGTAACTGGCGTGATATTTTTCAAAACTGGGAAGGCCTATCAGTTAGCTTCCCGCTCGCTCTTAGTTCAATGATAAGCAAGTTTTTAAATGCCTGTACTCAAGACGGGTTTAATCCATACAGAATAAACAGAGAGGGAATAGACTGGGAGGTCATAGACCCAGAAGATACCTGGGGCCATATCGGGTACTGGAACGACCATCAAATAATATATTTGTTGAAACTACTAGAGGCACAGTGGAATCTTAAATCAGATTTTCTGATCGATAATCTGGACAAGAAAATTTTTAGTTCTGCAAATATCCCGTATAAGATCAAGGATATAAATCAAATTTTCAGCAATCCAAAAGAGACAATATACTTTGATCATAAGTTACACAACTCCATATTAAAACAGGTTGAACGGATAGGCTCGGATGCAAGGCTGGTATTAAAAAATGACGAGGTCGTACACGTAACACTAACGGAAAAACTGTTGACCCTTTCTCTTGCTAAAGTGTCAAACTTTATACCGGATGGCGGTATCTGGATGAACACTCAGAGACCAGAGTGGAACGATGCAAACAATGCGCTGGTTGGGTATGGGGTATCAATGGTTACGCTATACTATTTGCGGAGATATTTAACGTTTTTAAATAAACTGTTTACGCATTCACCAGCGTCTGTGAGCGTGTCGGTTGAGGTGGCAGCCTGGTTCCAGGACACACACAGCCTGTTTAATAAAAACAAAGACTATGTTGATGGGAGCGTTACAGATCCATTTCCGAGGAGACGCTTTGTGGAGCAACTACAAACTGTTTTTTCTGATTACAGAAATAATATCTATAACCAATCATCCAAAGGAGACAAAACAGTCGACCTGAAAGAAATTGTCAGATTTAATAGTATTGTTTTAGGCTTTATAGACAGAACAATATTGAACAACAAGGATGACGGTCTATACGGCTCGTATAACACAATAAATATACAAGATGATAAAAATTTACAAATAACAAAACTATATCCCATGCTAGAGGGGCAGGTCGCGGCATTAAGCTCTGGGAAAATAAAGTCGGAGGAAGCGATCGCTCTTTTAGAAAGCTTATTCTCTAGTAAAATATATCGAAAAGATCAAAACAGTTTTATGTTGTATCCGACTAGAACCCTGAAACCATTTATGGAAAAAAATATTATACCGGAAGATGTGATAACCAAAAGCCAGTTACTAAAAAAATTGATTGAACAAGCTAACACTGAGATCATTTGTGTCGACGGTAATAATCGGTGCCGCTTTAGTTCGCACATAATAAACGCTAATAAGTTAGAAGTGTCATTATCCAATCTCGGCAAAAATAAAAACTGGGAGGGCCTAGTATCTAAGGGAAAAAAATTAGTAGTCGATAGTTACACTGAAATCTTCGATCACCAGAATTATACTGGCCGGTCTGGCACTATGTTTGCATACGAGGGTATCGGGTCGATCTACTGGCACATGGTCTCAAAATTATTGTTAGCAACTCAAGAGGTCTTTTTTAGGTCAATAAAAAATGGCGAGCACCAAGATATAATTAAAAATTTAGGTAAAATGTATTATAAAATACGATCCGGGCTTAGCGCTGAAAAGACTCCGCAAGAGTACGGGGCATTCCCTTATGATCCATACTCACACACACCAAAAGATAGAGGCGCACAGCAGCCAGGCATGACCGGACAGGTAAAAGAAGAGATAATTACCCGAATGAGTGAGCTAGGCTGTCGCATACTAGAGGGTCAAATTACTTTCGACACCTCTTTGTTGAAAATTTCTGAGTTTTTAGATGAAGAACGTAACTTCACTTATGTAGATATTCATCAAAATATTCAATCAATTGAATTGAGAAAAGACCAACTAGCCTTTACCTATTGCCAGGTTCCAATTATATATACTTTAGGTAAAAATAATTGGACTCACACGATTACCACTCAAGACAAAACCGAAACAACGTCCGATGGAAATATTATAAAAGAAGATTTAAGCCATGATGTTTTCTCAAGAACTGGAAAAATTCGAAAAATTAATGTTAACTGTCCTAGATCAGGTTTTTTGTTTTAAATAAAAAAGGGGGAATATGAGAAAGAGTTTGTTTATTGTTTTACTAATATTTTTTTACACTCGGCTAGAAGCTGTCCCCTACAGAGGTGGTGAACTCAGAACAAATACATCATACCGGTATGGCCGTTTTGAAACGAAAATGAAAGCAGCCCCCGGAAGCGGAGTGGTGAACTCATTCTTCCTTTATCGAGACTACTGGTCTGAAGGGTTAAACGGATCACAACACTGGAACGAGATTGACATAGAGCTTTTAGGACAATACAATAACAAGGTTCAGACAAACCTTATTATACAAAATGCCTGGGACCTCCCGGAACTGGTTGAAATCAGTTTTGATCCACAGAATGATTTCCACACTTATGCGATAGAGTGGACCCCAGACTACGTTTTATTCTTTGTCGATGATTTATTAATAAGATCAGTAAATAATTTTTATGTCGACTCTATGTATCACCATCAAAAAATAATGATGAACATATGGCAGCCAACTGCGGTAAGCTGGGTCGGCCCTTTCGATGAAAGTGTTTTGCCTGTTTATGCATTCTATGATTGGGTCAAATATTATGCCTACGTTCCAGGAACTGGAAATTATGGTACTGACAACAACTTTATACAGCTGTGGCAAGATGATTTTGAATACTTTGATACCTCAAGATGGAGCAAGGCATCTCACACGTTTGATGGAAATAATGCTGATTTTACATATGCAAACGTTGTGTTTGACTATGGGCTCATGATCCTTTGTTTAACCACGCCAGGGGACACAGGTTACAATGGAGACCCCCTAAATATTTCAGCCGAAGTCGTTCCAAATGAGTTTTTACTAGGTTATCCATACCCGAATCCGTTTAACGGGCGGGTGTCGATCCCAATAGAGATAAAAAACTCATCGGTGGTTCACTATAAAATATTTGATATAAGTGGTCAAAAAGTTTTTTCTTCGAGTCCTTCTAATATTGAACCCGGGAATAATCTTGTTTTTTGGAGCGGTCAAAACGATAGAGGAAACCTTGTTTCATCAGGAGCATATGTTTTTCAAATAGAAAATAATAATGTCAATGAAGAACGAAAAATATTATTTATAAAATAATGGTCAGAAACATGGGTCACTTTATCCTTTTATCATTTATTGTTTTATTTAGCTGTGAAAATAGTTCGGGTGAAGCCGCTTCAGAGAATAATGAGCCAGCTACAAACCCAGACTGGATCCTGGTCTGGGAAGATGAGTTCGAAACCGCATCTCTAGATCAGAACAGGTGGAATATTCTACGTTGGAGACCGGGCTGGGTCAATAACGAGCTACAGGCCTATACAAACAGAGATACAAACCTATACCTTGAGGATGGGTCTCTGGTGATTCGAGGACTAATAGAGCCAGGATATTTTGATACTGACTATCAGGGGAACGAATATAGCTCTGACTATACATCCGGAAGAATTAATACAGCAGGAAAATATAGCACAACCTATGGTCGCTTTGACATTCGTGCAAAGCTCCCAAAAGGGAGAGGGTCCTGGCCCGCTATTTGGATGCTTGGTGAAAATATTTCATCCATTGGATGGCCAAAATGTGGGGAGATTGATATTATGGAACATGTCGGCTACGATGATGATGGTATTCACGGGTCGATTCACACAGAAACTTTTAACCATGCCATGAACACACAAAAATCAGGGTCAACTACTGTACCTACTGCGACCGATAGTTTCCACATCTATAGTCTTGAGTGGACCCCAAACTACTTAAGATATTTAGTAGATGATGAATCCTTTTTCTTTGTCTATAATAATAGTGGCGGGGATATTTCTCAGTGGCCATTTGACAGCCCTCACTATCTAATTCTTAATCTAGCTCTTGGAGGAGACTGGGGAGGAGTACAAGGTATAGACCCCACTAAGTTTCCAATGAAAATGTTTATTGACTATATTAGAGTATATAAGAAATCAGAGACAAATAATGATGTGAGTGTAACCTTTAATGTAGACATGAAAAATGTAACCACAAGCGGTACCGGGGTTTGGCTGTCTGGTGGAGACCTGGGGTCAGGACAGCCAGGCGGAATGCAGATGATGCCTACTTCTGAAACCGATATATGGAGTATCTCTCTGTCCCTCCCAAAAAATTCGACATTTACTTATAAATTTAGGAATGGTTATTTGCCGGATACTTGGTCTGGTGGCTGGGAAACCGTTCCTAGCGAATGTGGGGTTGGACAACATAATGACAGAGTAATAAATACAAGTTCTGAGGATATAGTTATAAGTTCCGTGTGTTTTAATAGGTGCCAAGAATGCGAATAATAAAACATATCTTGATTTTATCTAGCCTGTCCTTATCACAGGGATTTATCCACGTGGAAAATGGACAGATCGTTGAGGGCACCGGAGAGCCAATACTGCTTAGAGGTTTTGGCCTTGGTGGTTGGCTAGTCCCCGAGGGCTACATGCTGCACAATAAAGGATGGATAGACGGGTTTGAGTCCCCCACTGAAATTGAGGCAAAAATAGAAGAACTAGTTGGGGAAGATGGTGCCGATGAGTTTTGGAATAATTATAGAGATAACTATGTTTCCCAGGCAGACATAGATCAGATCGCTGAGTGGGGATTTAACCACATCAGAATCCCCTTTCATTATAAACAGTTTTTTAACCCATCAGGATCTCAGACTCCCATAGGTTATGAAATTATTGACTCTTTACTCACCTGGTGCGAGCCATATAATATGTATGTGATCCTTGATATGCACTGTGCTCCCGGCGCTCAGAATGGTGGCCCCATCAGCGACAGTGATGGTACGGCCAGGCTCTGGTTAGAGGAAAACAATAAGCTGTTAGCGATTCAGATATGGAGAGAGATAGCAGACTATTACGCCGATAATACGCTTATTGCAGGATACGATCTGATCAATGAGCCTGTGCTTCCTCCGGGTGTTACCCTGACCGAGTTCAAACAGCTTTACATTGACATTACCACCGCAATCAGAGAGGTAGATCAAAACCATATTGTGTTTATTGAGGGCAACTGGTATGGAACAGATTTTACAGGGCTGACCCCTCCCTGGGATGATAATATGTCTTACTCGTTTCATAAATATTGGGGAGAGACAGACTACTCAACTATAATGTCTTATCTGAGTATGAGCAGCACCTATGACATTCCACTTTGGATGGGTGAATCAGGTGAAAACTCTAGCGCATGGTATTGGGAGGTGTTTAATCTTCTTGAAGACAATAATATCGGCTGGAACTTTTGGACCCACAAAAAGGTCGAAAAAATTACCAGCCCTTTTTCAGTGGTTGTTCAGCCACAGTATCAAACGCTTATTGACTACTGGAGCGGTAGCGGGTCCCAGCCATCCAGCGCGTATGCAGAGGCCGCCCTATTAATTTTTACAAACAGCTTAAAGATTGAAAACTGTATCACAAGGCCAGGGGTAATCGCCTCGTTAACCGACCCTGAATATGGGTCAATATCTAAACCGTTTAGCGCTCATTCTATACCCGGAACTATTCCAGCGGTCGAGTATGACATCGGCACATGGGGAGTGTCCTATACCGATAGCGACTATATCAATAATGGCGACGGTGGCTATAATGATGGGTGGTCCTATCGTAATGATGGTGTAGATATAGAAACGAATAATAACTCCAGTGGACACCCCTACAATATAGGTTGGACAGAAACCGGGGAATGGCTCGGATATACTATTCAAGACGTGGAGCCTGGAAATTATACTTTGACGGTCGCGGTTTCAGCTCAAAACAGTGGCGGTATGTTCTTTGCTCAGGTAAATGGTCAAAATGTAGGCGTGGTGAACGTTCCCTCTACCGGCGGGTGGTATAGCTGGGAAGATATACCCATATCGTCCATCAACATTACTGACACAGAAGTGTTTTTAAGAATCCAGATTGTACAATCAGGTTTTAATATAGAATCAATAAAATTTGAACCGGTCACTGTTTCGGTTGACCAGCCAATGACTACAAATGAATTTAAACTTGGAAGCGCATACCCAAATCCATTTAATAATAATATTGAGATCCCTCTTACGATTGGTAAGCCTCGTAATCTTACTGTAGAAATATTCAATCTCAGTGGTCAATCCATTATTCAGTTGTTTAGTGGGAATCTCGATCCGGGCTCTCATTCCTTTGGTTGGAGTGGGTTAAATAAAGATGGAAATAGGGTCCCCTCAGGAACATATTTTTTAATTATCAATGATGGTAATTTTAGCCATGAACAAAAAATTCTTTTATTGAAATAGGAGACACAATGAACCACCAAAAATTAATTAATGAGGTGAATAAGTTTTGGGATGATAAGATTGTTCCCGCACTCGTCGATTATATAAAAATACCAAACAAATCTCCCTCTTTTGATCCCGACTGGGAAAAACATGGACACATGGATAAGGTCTTAAACCTAGCGGTAGATTGGGCAGCCAAAAACAAGCCTATTGGATCAACAGTGACCATCGAGAGAACACCTGGAAGAACTCCTATTATTATGGTTGACATTCCCGGTACAAAGGATGGGAATATTCTTATGTACGGACACCTGGATAAACAACCAGAGATGGATGGTTGGGCCGATGGCCTGGGGCCATGGAAGCCTGTTCTAAAAGATGATAAACTTTATGGTCGTGGAGGCGCGGATGACGGGTACGCACTCTTTGCCTCTATCTCAAGTATAAGAGCCCTAAAAGAACAAAACATTGATCATCCAAGAATACTAGTGTTGATTGAATTTTCTGAAGAAAGTGGCTCACCAGATCTTCCGCACTACATGGAAATGTGCTCCGATAAAATAGGGACTCCTGATCTGGTTATTTGTCTAGACTCTGGAGCGGGTGACTACAACAGGTTCTGGACAACGACCTCACTGCGTGGGCTTATCGGTATATCCATGAAAGTAGGGGTCCTTAGTGAGGGGGTTCACTCAGGTGGTGCGAGTGGTCACGTCCCCTCTTCATTTAGAATTGCGAGGCAGTTATTATCAAGACTAGAAGATGAGTCTACCGGAGAAATTTTATTAGAAAACCTTCACACTAATATTCCAAAACATAGAATAGATGAGACTAAGAACCTTGTTTCAATTTTAGGTGATGAGGTTGAAAAAGAGTTTCCCTGGAAAGAGGGTATGAAACCATCCACAACAGACAAAGTAGAAGGCGTACTAAGAAGAACCTGGAGACCGGCTCTGTCTATTGTTGGGTCAGATGGCCTTCCGCCAACTGCGAACGCGGGGAACGTACTAAGACCCTATACAACCCTACAGCTTTCTATGCGTATCCCGCCAATGGTTGATGCGCAACAAGCAAAGCTAGAAATTGAAAAGAAATTAGATGAAAACATACCATACGGGGCCACACTAGAGCTTGATTTTGAAGAGGCGGCTGATGGTTGGAATGCTCCAGAAACAAGCCCCTGGCTTGTTGGGGCAATAGAAAAAGCATCAAAAGAGTACTTTGGTGAGAATCCTTGTTCTATTAGCGAAGGTGGAACTATCCCCTTTATGGCTATGCTGGGAGAACAATTTCCAGAGGCTCAGTTTGTAATAACTGGCGTTCTTGGGCCCAGATCTAATGCCCATGGGCCGAATGAGTTTTTACATATTCCCTATGCCAAAAGATTGACCTGTTGTATAAGTAGCATATTATCAGATTATAAATGATTGTTATTTGATTACAGGGTTTCAATTATTGATAAAACGCAGTTGTGTTAATGAACAAACAATATTTTAAAACCATATCGTTGTTCTTGCTTATATCGCTATCACCGGGAAGGGACTATATTGGTTTTCAGATTAATGTTAATAATAACCCCTATTCCGCGAATTTATTTATTAACACTATGGGTATTGAACCACGGTATTTAGCAATTTTAGATACAAGCTTGTCACCTACTTGGTTTGTTAACTCAGGACAAACTGGTATAGACTTTAAGGTTAATCAACAAAAACTTTCTTACTTTGATAAGCCCAATCAATCGTGGATTATAGTAAATGAGTTTATGAATGAAATTGACACCCTAGAATGTGCAAACGGATACGGCGCAGATTACCATGATATTATTTTGACCGATGATGGAGGATACATATTACAGGCCTACGATTCTATATTTGTCAATATGAGTACAATTGTTTCTGGTGGTTTTGAAAATGCACGAATCATCACTCTTATTATTCAAGAATTTGATGTGAACGACAGTTTAGTTTTTGAGTGGAACGCGTGGGACCATTTGAATATTTCAGACTATACAAATCTAAACCTAACGCAAGAAAGTATTGTCTGGATGCATGGTAACAGCATCGAAATCGATAATGATACCAACCTAATCATCTCCAACAGAAGAAGTAGTGAAATTATTAAAATTAATAGAACCACCGGGAATGTAATATGGTGTTTGGGGGGACCAAATAACCAGTATGGTATTGAAAATGACCCCTTAAATGGTTTCAGCAAACAACACGATGTAAGAAGAATTAATAATGGGAATATTATGTTGTTTGATAATGGGAATGAACATGAGCCACCAATATCGAGAGCAGTTGAATATTCAATTGATGAAACAGAAATGACAGCGGAACTAATCTGGGATTATTCACACCCCGAAGGATATGTTGGGCTTGCAATGGGAAGCGTTCAAAGGTTGCCAAACAATAATACCCTGATTAATTGGGGCACTTTAAATAACCGTGGAGCAATTATAACTGAGGTTGATTATGATAAGAATATTGTTCTTGAAATAGAATACCCCCCAAACATTAGGTGTTATAAAGTCAGAAAAGACAATTGGAGTTTTTTAACTAATTTAATTCCTGGAGATACAAATCTTGATAACGAGACTAATATTTTCGATCTTTATAATATATCTAACCTTACGTTTTTGGTGAATGAAAACTTAGATTTATTTCACCTGTATAGATATGATTTAAATAAAGATCGGCAGATAACCATGCATGATATAGAGTTAATCGTTTTAATGATAACAAATCAATAATGATTTTATATTATCTTAAAATCGTTTTCTTTTTGATAGGCTGCGATCCTTGGGTCACCAGAAAAGTGACCGTGTTTTTCAACTGGAAGTAGTGCGGCAATTCTGCACATTAACTCTGCGCTAGCTTTTTCAAGTATATTAGATTTTTCCTCTTTCGAGCCTTTAATATTATAAGAGTCAAACGGCTTACCAATGTTAACCGTGATACGAGACCTTACTCCTTTCATAATATTTTCCCAGGCGCCACTTGCACCACGTACAGACACAGGAAGGATGGTTGCCTTAGCCAAAGAAGCGAGGTAGACAGCACCCGGTTTTGCTTCAGTTAAAACCGGGCTTGTGATACCACCCTCTGGAAAAATACCAAGAATTTTACCTTTTTTTATAGACTCCAAAGACTGCTTAATTAATGAGGGGCCGACCTTGTTTCGATCTGTCATTATGGCGCCATATATCATAGGGGCCCACAGAAAGTATGGCTCAATACCGAGCTCTTTTTGCATGATAAAATCGATAGGCCTGTGAATCGCATAGACCAATAAAAATGGGTCAAAATACCCAAAATGATTCGAGGCTAATACAATCGGTCCGTCTTTAGGAATATTGCTCCGGCCCCGCACCTTGATCTTGCTAATACATATAGCTAGAAAAAATATAATATAGGCGGAAAGATATTGTACCCAATATGGACGAGGTTTAAGAGACTTGGGTAGCCCTACGTTTTCCATAAGAGGATATGATTATTGTCTGAGTAATGCTGGTTACCACTAGAACGGGAGATCATCATCCTCAGAGGAATCGGGTTTTTGAGTTTCTGTACTCTTTTCCTGGCTAGAACCAGACGAATCACTTCTTTTGCCGAGCATCGTGAAATTATCACACCTTATCTCCGTGGTACGACGTTTAACCTGGTTTTGGTCTTCCCACTCTCTGGTATTTAGGCGACCCTCAACATAGACCATTTGACCTTTTTTCATGTACTCACTTGCGGTCTCTGCCATGCGCCCATAGAGAACTATCTTGTGCCACTCGGTTCTCTCCTG
>TARA_B110000263_G_scaffold44919_1_pt1 | contig 11235 bp, 8 predicted proteins | sample TARA_B110000263 | Tara Oceans TARA_B110000263 (sample SAMEA4397730) | marine metagenome | biome: Polar Biome; feature: [MES] marine water layer (ENVO:01000295) within the mesopelagic zone...; material: water (ENVO:00002006), including particulate matter (ENVO:01000060) such as......
ATTATTGGTTCATTGGCTGGTTTTACTGGATTACAAGGATCGATTGGATATGGGGCAAGTAAAGCAGCTTTAATGCATCTTGCAGAAAATTTAAGTGCAGATTTTTATCAATCGAAAATTAGAGTTCAATTGTTTAACCCTGGGTTTGTTGATACGAAACTTACCTTAAAAAATAAGTTCTATATGCCTTTCAAGATGTCTACTGAAAGAGCAGCGGTAATAATAGCAAATGGAATGTTAACTAATAAGAGTGTTATTAACTTCCCGTGGCTTTTTTCATTGATTTTTAGAATTGGCCGAATATTACCTATTAAATATTCTATTTTTGGTAGAAAGAATAATATTTAATTATTAACGCGTATAATTTATTTGTGATCACAAAGTAAATTTTTATATCTTTTATATTGACAATTTTACTTTGTGATCACATATTTTACTTATGGTTATTGACTTAAAAATAAGTGAACCTTCTTTACAAGATAAAATATATAGAGAATTGCGTCAAAAAATTATGTTAGGGGATTTAAGGCCTGGTCATTCACTGACCTTAAGGGGTTTGGCTCAATTATATGATGTTTCAATGACACCTGCCAGAGAGGTGTTGCGTCGATTAGCAGCGGAAGGTGCACTAATTGTGACTAATACTGGACGATTTATGACACCTATATTAAGTAATGATCGTTTAGAAGAGTTGAATGCCTTAAGAGGTTTGTTAGAGCCCGAAATTGCAGCGAGAGCTCTACCACGCGCGCATTTGGCATTGATTGACAGAATGCAACTTATTAATAGTCGTATTGCACAGGCTGTTATACAAAAAGAACCTATTTCCTATGTTCAAGCAAACTTGGAATTTCATCGCAGCTTGTATTTGAGGGCGCAAGCCCCTGCAATGTTGGCTTTGGTAGAAAATATTTGGTTACAAATTGGACCAACAATGAGAGTGCTTTATGAAAAAATAGGTGTTCTAGAGACTCCAAAACATCATGTTTCTATATTGGCAGCATTAAAATCAAGCGATGAACAAAAATTGAGACTAATGATTCAAACTGACGTAACAAATGGACTTAGGATGCTGATCAGGTAATTAACAAAACTATTGAAGAAATTATTTAAGAATGTATTGCGCCATCACCACAAGAAAGTGCAGCTTCTTTAATAGCCTCAGAAAATGTTGGGTGTGCGTGACAGGTCATAGCCAAATCTTGTGCTGAAGCACCAAACTCCATGGCGACACAGACCTCATGTATTATATCGCCTGCATTAGGTCCTATTATGTGACAACCTAAGATCCTATCAGTCTTACTATCAGTTAATAATTTTACAAATCCAGCGGATGAGAAAACTAATTTGGCTCGTGCATTACCAGCAAAATTGAATTTTCCAACTTTATAACTTTTATTAATATTTTTCAACATTTCTTCGGTCATTCCGACAGAAGCAACTTCCGGATTTGTGTAAATGACATTTGGTATATGGTTAAAATTAATATGGCTTTTTTGCCCCGCAATTGTTTCTGCTACTGCAATTCCTTCTTCTTCCGCCTTGTGCGCTAACATTGGCCCATTAGTGACGTCGCCAATAGCGTAAATTGATGACAAGTTTGTTAAGTTTTTCATATCTGTTTCTATACCGCCTCTTTCATCTACAAGCCCCCCAATTTCTTCAAAGCATAATCCATTAGAATATGCTTTTCTCCCAGTAGCCACTAAAACAATTTCTGTCTCAATTTTCTCATTACTTTCTGTTTTGTTATTTATAAAGTTTACCCTTACCTTGCCTTTAAGTTTTTCAACTGTACTAACGGCGCAATTTGTTTTAAATTTTATACCTTGTTGTTTTAAAATCCGCTGTAGGTTTTTTGAGACATCTTTATCCATTTCAGGAGTAATTGAATTTTGATACTCTAACACTGTCACTTCTGTTCCAAGGCGGCTATATACGCTACCTAATTCTAATCCGATAACTCCACCACCTATAACGGCCATTTTTGCTGGTATTTTGTTTAAGCTTAACGCACCTGTGGAACTAACAATTAACTCTTCATCTATGTCTAGCCCTGGTAAAGAAGTAGCCTCTGAGCCAGTCGCTATAACAATATTATTGCTCGTGTAGGTCTTATCATTGACTTGGATTTCATTTTTATTTGTAAAATGTGCATGGCCATTAATATAGTTAACTTTATTTTTTTTAAACAAAAACTCAATACCTTGCGTATTTTGCTTTATAATCATGTCTTTGTATTTTTGCATTTCTTTCCAATCCACAACAGGTGGTTCAGAGATTATGCCCATTTTTGCAAAATTATTTTTTGATTCATGTAGTTGATGGCTAGCATGTAATAAAGCTTTAGAAGGGATACATCCAACATTCAAACAAGTTCCACCAAGTGCGGGGCTAGCATCAATACAGGCTGTCTTTAAACCTAATTGCGAGCATCTAATTGCGCAAACATAGCCACCAGGGCCTCCACCAATCACAATCACATCAAAATTAGTCATATTGAATTCCTTGTTTCACGCTGATTAATCGACACTTCCTTGCCATCTTTCAATTGATACGTTGCAGTGATGCAAGTATCTTTGGCCTTATTAATTGAGAAACGATCGTCATTAAAGTTAAGGGTCCATAAGAGGTTTTGAAGAGCATTTTTATGAGGAGTTTCAATATGAAGTTTTTTAAAGCGTAAGCCTTCATCTGCCATGTAATTGGAGACGTGCTTTGAATCTGACCATTCTATCAGGATAGGGGCAGAGCCCCAAAGTGGAATTAAACCATCTTTGCGGAGAGAAAATTTCCATTTCAAACTCCCACGGCTCATGTCAGTTGGTTTGCCAAGATCTGTCTCTACGCCCAAATCTTCTAATAGTGCCAAGGTTCGTTTAATATTTTTTGTTCTACAAACCCACCCAATTATTCTAGGAGCTTTATAAAGAGAAAGCTCTACTTTTGGATCATCTAAACCAAACCATTTGGGTCTACCGCTAGGTGGAGCAGATGGATCTTTTGCCAACACTTCCAAATATGTATCATTGCCTGAAGATAACACGTGATTATGGGTTCCCATTTTGTCATGTTTCCCACCCATAGGAATTTTAACCTGCAATTGGGTTTCAACCCAATCTACACCATCATTTAAATTACTGGCACCAATTGCTATGTGGTCAAATTCAATCATTATAGATCCATTAATAATCTACGGGGATCCTCAAGAGCTTCTTTTACTCTGATCAAGAAAGTTACAGCTGCCTTACCGTCAATTAACCTGTGGTCATAAGAGAGGGCTAAGTACATCATTGGACGGATAACAATTTGACCTTCCATAACAATAGGCCGGTCTTGAATTTTATGCATCCCTAATATTCCAGATTGGGGTGGATTTAAAATTGGAGAAGACATCAAAGATCCATAAATCCCACCGTTTGATATGGTGAAAGTCCCCCCTTGCATTTCGTCTATTGTTAACTTTCCTTCACGACCTTTTTGGCCCAATCTTCCAATTTCCTTTTCGATTTCTGCAAAACTTAATTTATGTGTATGCTTAATCACCGGAACTACTAAGCCATTTGGCGTTCCAACAGCCACTCCCATGTGCACATATTTTTTATAAATAATCTCATCATTATCAATTTCAGCGTTCACCTCGGGAATTTCTAATAATGCATGACTACAAGCTTTCACAAAAAAGGACATAAACCCAAGATTGACTCCGTGTTTTTGAATAAATAATTCTTTATAATCACTTCGTATCTTTTTAATTTCTGACATATCCACTTCATTGTAAGTAGTCAAAATTGCTGCGGTATTTTGTGCTTCCTTTAGCCTGCTTGATATTGTTTGACGAAGACGGCTCATCTTTACCCGTTCTTGATGTTCATCGTTCTTTTTAGTTTCGATATTATTGTTAGAATCTGATAATAATGGTAAGTTTTGAACGTCTTCCTTCATTATTCTACCGTCTCTACCAGTTCCAATTATTTTGTCAGGATCAAGATTTTTCTCTTGCATTAATTTCTTTGCTGATGGAGCATTTTCGATATCTTTATCAATTAATTTTGGCTTTTCTTTTGAAGGCTCCTGGTCGATTTTATCTTTATCAATTTGCGGTTTCGGATTTTCTTCTTTTGATAATGTAGCCAAGAGGGCATCAACACTTACTGTTTGACCTTCCTTTACAATAATTTCCTGTAATCTTCCTGTAACAGGTGAGGGGACCTCTACTGTAACTTTGTCGGTTTCTAATTCACAGAGCATTTCATCTATAGATACTGAATCGCCAGGTTTTTTGAACCAAGTAGCAACGGTTGCTTCAGTAACACTTTCACCTAAGGTTGGTACGCGAATTTCAATTGTCATTCGTTAATTTCCTTCCAAATTAAGAGCTTCAAATACAAGCTTTTCTTGTTGTTCCTTGTGTTGGCTCGCAAGGCCAGTAGCTGGAGATGCTGATGGGGGTCTACCAACAAAATTTGCTCTTTTAGCTTTAACTTTCAACCTGCCTAAAATTTGCTCTAGATTAGGTTCAATAAAACTCCAAGCACCTTGGTTTTTAGGTTCTTCTTGACACCAAATTAGATCTGCATTTTTAAACCTACCAAGTTCTTTAGTGAGCGCTAGCGCTGGAACAGGGTACAATTGCTCTACCCTTAATAGATAAGTATCTGTTAAATTGTGTGCATCTCTTTCCTGTAAAAGGTCATAGTAAACTTTGCCAGAACAAGCGATAATTCGTTTGATTTTACTGTCTTCCTTAAGTTTTGTTTGAGAAATTCCCTTTTGAGCATCATCCCATAAAACCCTGTGAAAACTAGATCCTTCAACGAACTCTTTTTTTGGTGAAACAGCAAATTTGTTTCTTAATAGAGACTTTGGGGTCATTAGAACTAGAGGCTTTCGGTATGTTCGGTGTAGTTGTCGGCGCAATATATGAAAATAATTTGCTGGAGTAGTGCAGTTAGCGATAATCCAATTTTCTTCTGCTGAATTTTGTAAAAATCTTTCTAGTCTAGCTGATGAATGTTCAGGTCCTTGCCCTTCAAATCCATGAGGTAACAACATCACTAAACCAGACATTCTAAGCCATTTACGTTCGCCTGAACAGATGAATTGATCAAACATGATTTGAGCACCATTTGCAAAGTCTCCAAATTGAGCTTCCCAAACCACTAGTGCATTTGGCTCTGATAAAGAATATCCGTACTCAAACCCTAAAACAGCATATTCTGATAGCATACTATCAATGACTTCGTAGTGCTTTTGATTTTTATCAATATGATTTAATGGATATCGTCTTTCTTCTGTTTCTTGATCAATTAAAACTGAGTGTCTTTGGCTGAAGGTTCCTCGTGCACTATCTTGGCCAGACAATCTTACAGGAAAGCCTTCAAGCAATAGTGAGCCAAAAGCTAGTGCCTCACCGGTTGCCCAATCTAACGCCTCACCAGCTTTCAAAATTTCTGCTTTTCCAATTAATTGTCGCTCAACTGTTTTATGTAATTGAAAGTTTTTAGGTTTTTTTGTTAGAGCTTTGCCTATTTTATCAAAGGACTTCGAAGAAATTGAAGTGCTTCCTCTTTGATAATTTTCCTTATTTTGATTAAGGTGCGACCATCGACCATCTAACCAATCAGCTTTATTTGGTTTGTAATCTTTCCCTGCATCAAACTCATTATTTAAAATTTTCTGAAAATTATCTTTGCAATTTTCTATTTCGCTTTTTGGCATTAACCCATCCGCAATTAGTCTTTCGCTATATAATTGCAATGTTGTTTTATGTTTTTTTATAGTTTTATACATGAATGGTTGTGTAAACATGGGTTCATCACCTTCATTATGTCCAAAACGGCGGTAACAAAAAATATCTAATACAACATCTTTTGCAAACTTTTGGCGAAATTCTGTCGCTACTCTTGCTGCATGTACAACAGCTTCTGGATCGTCACCATTAACATGAAAAATTGGTGCTTCGACCATTAAAGCGATGTCTGTAGGATAGGGTGACGAACGGCTAAAATGGGGTGCTGTGGTAAATCCAATTTGATTATTTATAACAATATGCATTGTTCCACCAGTGCGATGTCCAGTTAAACCTGAAAGACCAAAGCATTCTGCAACAACGCCCTGGCCAGCAAATGCAGCGTCGCCATGAAGTAAAATGGGCATAACACTACGACGGGTATCATCATCATATTGCTCTTGTTTTGCCCGCGCTTTACCGAGCACGACCGGATTAACAGCTTCTAAATGGCTTGGATTGGCTGTCAAAGATAAATGAACTTTGTTCCCATCAAACTCACGATCAGAGCTTGCGCCTAAATGATATTTAACGTCTCCTGACCCGTCGACTTCTTTAGGTTTAAAACTACCACCCTGAAATTCATTAAAAATGGCCCTGAGTGGTTTTGCCAAAACGTTAACTAGAACATTTAACCTACCCCGGTGAGGCATTCCAATGATTATATCTTTAACACCTAAAGCTCCGCCCCGTTTTATAATTTGTTCCATTGCTGGGATTAAAGATTCACCACCATCCAAACCAAACCGTTTTGTACCCATATACTTTACGTGTAAAAACTTTTCAAAACCTTCTGCCTCTACAAGCTTGTTTAAAATTGCTTTTCGACCTCTTTTGGTGAAGTTTATTTCTTTTCCATAACCTTCAATTCTTTCTTTTAACCACTGGCTTTCACTAGGATTAGATATATGCATATATTGAAGTGCAAACGTCCCACAGTATGTCCGTTTTACGATATCAACAATTTCTCTCATCGTCGCTAATTCTAAACCTAAGACATTATCAATATAAATAAGACGATCCATATCACTTTCGTGAAACCCATAGTTTGCTGGTTGTAATTCAGGATGAGTGTTATTTTTCAAAATATTCAAAGGATCTAAGTCTGCGGCAAGATGGCCTCTAATTCTATATGCTCTAATTAGCATAAGTGCTCTTACAGAATCCAAAACTGCTTGCTTCAATCCATTTTCATCAACATCCACATTGTTTTTTATTGCTTTAGATTTTATTTTGTCGATGTGGTTTTGTTCTAAATCTATGTTAGTTTCAAATTCTTCATAGTTTACTAATGGCCAGTCTGGTCTAGTCCATGAAGGGCCAGTTTGTCCTTCTAAGTTTACGTCCCCAATAGTGTTAAAAAATTTTTGCCATTGTGGATCTAAATCTTGAGTATTTTTTGAAAAATTGGCCTGTAAATTTTCCAGATATTCCGTTGAGTTGCCTTGCAGAAAGCTTTCAGAGCTTAAAGATGAATTTTCATTGATATCTGACAATTGATTACCTCATCAAAATAGAAATTAGTTAAATTTTTTGCTTTATTGTTAATTTAGAAATTTTGTTCATTTATCCAATTGCTTTCAATACTGAAATTCCCAAATCAGCGGGGCTTTCTGCCACTATTATTCCAGCTGATTTCATCGCTTCAATTTTATCTTCTGCTCCGCCTTTTCCTCCAGCAACGATGGCTCCAGCATGTCCCATCCTTCTGCCTGGTGGTGCAGTTCTTCCTGCAATGAATCCTGCAGTAGGCTTTGATCTACCTTTGCGTGCTTCATCTTTTAAAAATTGTGCGGCTTCTTCTTCAGCTGATCCACCAATTTCACCAATCATTATAATTGATTGTGTTTCGTCGTCGTTAAGGAACCATTCTAAGACGTCTATGTGTTCCGTCCCTTTGACTGGATCTCCACCAATTCCAACACATGTGGATTGACCTAATCCAGTTGCTGTTGTTTGCCCAACCGCTTCGTATGTTAACGTCCCTGATCTTGATACCACACCAACAGAGCCTCTTTTATGAATATGGGCAGGCATAATTCCTATTTTACAGGCATCTGGAGTTATGATTCCTGGGCAATTTGGGCCAATAAGTATTGATTTACTATTTATCAACGCTCTTTTGACTTTTACCATGTCCAGTACTGGAATACCCTCTGTTATGCATACAATTAATTCCATTTCCGCATCAATAGCTTCCAAAATACTGTCAGCTGCATACTGCGGTGGGACATAAATGGAAGTTGCATTTGCTTGCGTTAATGCTTTTGCTTCGTGAACTGAGTTGAATACTGGAAGCCCTAAGTGCACTTGCCCACCTTTGCCAGGAGTAACACCTCCTACCATTTGTGTTCCATAATCAATTGCCTGCGCTGAATGGAATGTACCTTGTGAGCCAGTGAAACCTTGGCAAATTACTTTTGTATGTTGGTCTATTAAGATGGACATTCGGGTTTCCCTAATTTTTTTGTTTTTTTACGGCTTGTACAATTTTTTCTGCAGCATCGCCTAAATCGCCCGCTACAATTACATCTAATCCAGAAGTGCTGATGATTTCATTTCCTTGTTCAACATTAGTTCCCTCGAGGCGAACTACGAGTGGAACTTTAAGCCCTACTTCTTTAACTGCTGCAACTACACCCTCTGCAATAACGTCACATCTCATTATGCCGCCAAATATATTTACTAAAATACCTTTCACATTTTTATCTGAAGTTATGATTTTAAATGCTTCTGTGACTTTTTCTTTTGTTGCACCACCACCTACATCAAGAAAATTTGCAGGCTCTGCACCATATAGTTTTACTATGTCCATAGTTGCCATAGCTAGCCCTGCTCCATTAACCATGCATCCTATTTCTCCATCAAGAGCAATATAATTAAGATCAAATTTAGAAGCGTCTAATTCTTTTGCATCTTCTTCAGTTTCGTCTCTCAATTTTGCAATATCTTTGTTTCTGAATATGGCGTTACCATCAAAGCCCATCTTTGCATCTAAGCATTTGAGTACACCCTGTTTAGTAACAATAAGTGGATTTATTTCTAGCATTTCTACGTCTTTATCAATAAATAATTGATATAAGTTACTTACTAATTCTACGCATTGATTAACTTGTTTTCCTCTTAAGCCAAGAGTAAATGCAATCTTCCTTCCGTGAAATGGTGACATACCTGAAGCTGGGTCAACAGAAAAATTAATAATATCTTTTGGATTTTTTGCTGCCACCTCTTCAATATCCATTCCACCTTTTGTTGAACACACAAATGTTATTCTGCTAGAGTTTCGATCAATTAAAAGAGCAAGATAAAGTTCTCTTTCGATTTCTGAACCATCTTCGATATAAATTCGATTAACTTGCTTTCCTGATGGGCCAGTTTGGTGAGTTACAAGAGTGTTGCCCAGCATTTTTTTTGCTTCATTCGCAGCTTCTTGAGCAGAAGTTGTTATCCTTACACCACCCTTTTCCCCAGCAGAGGCCTCTTTAAATTTACCTTTACCACGTCCACCCGCATGAATTTGTGCTTTAACTACCCACAAAGGTCCGTCGAGCTCATTTGCTTTTACCTCCGCATCTTCTGGAGTAAGAACTAAGCGTCCGATTGAGGTTGGTATGTTGTATTTTAAAAGTAAGGCTTTCGCCTGATATTCGTGGATATTCATTGCTAACCTATCTATTTTACTTATGGATAGGTCGCATACAAATCCAACTTAATAAATATAAAATCTTAAATAATGGACTTAATATATCAAATTAATTGAATTTGTGATCACAAATATTTTATTGTGATCACAAAAATTAATTTTAGTATTTTATTTTAATGAATTATCAATATTTTTGCATGCTTCAATCAATCCATTGACTGCTTCGACAGACTTATCAAACATTGCTTTTTCCTCTTTGTCCAATTTGATATTAATTATTTTTTCAATACCACTTGACCCTATTATGGTTGGAACTCCAACATAAGTACCATCTAATCCATAGGCGTTTTCTACGTATGCTGCGCAAGGAAGGACCCTCTTTTGATCTTTCAAGTAAGCTTCTGCCATTTCAATTGCAGCTGTGGCTGGTGCATAAAAAGCTGAACCAGTTTTCAATAAACCTACAATTTCAGCCCCACCGTCTCGAGTCCTTTGTATTATTGATTCCAATTTTTCATTCGTCGTCCAGCCCATTTCAACCAAATCTGGTAACGGGATTCCAGCGACGGTTGAGTACCGAGTGAGTGGAACCATGGTATCTCCATGTCCACCTAAAACAAACGCTGAAACATCACGCATTGATACATTAAATTCTTCGGAAAGAAAGTGTCTGAACCTTGCACTATCAAGTATACCAGCCATGCCAACCACTTTGTGAGTTGGTAATTTTGAAAATTTCTGTAGTGCCCAAACCATTGCATCAAGAGGATTAGTAATGCAGATAACAAAAGCATTCGGTGCAAATTTAGCTATTCCTTCTCCAACAGATTTCATCACTTTTAAATTAATACCTAATAAATCGTCTCTGCTCATACCTGGTTTTCTTGCCACTCCAGCGGTGACAATACAGATGTGTGAATCTGCTATCTCAGCGTAATCGTTCGCTCCTCGCAGTTTTACGTCAAACCCCGCGACTGGCCCACACTCTGCAATATCTAAGGATTTACCTTGAGGCAATCCGTCTGCAATATCAAAAACAACGATGTCTCCTAATTCTTTTACCGCAGCAAGATGTGCTAGTGTACCACCTATATTTCCTGCACCAATTAACGCTATTTTAGCTCGTCCCATTTATTTCTCCAAGTGAGGGTTCAAAATCGCCGCATGCCTAATCTGAATCTTTCGTAAAAACAAGACACTTCACATTAGTGAGAGAAATTTCGCTTAAGAATCAATAAATTTAAATAATATTTTTATATTAATTTCTATTATAAGTTTACATTTATATAGAAATTTGATTGTTACCCCAAATACTTTATAAACATTACTAATTGTATGAATTTATTTTTTTGGACAACGAAAATCAAATGATATTAGAATCTTGTGAGAATCGGCAGGTTATTAAAATTAGTGGAAGCGATAAAGAAAATTTCTTAAATGGATTAATAACAAATAATATTGAAAATGATCTTACTTACTCTGCGCTACTAACTCCTCAAGGGAAGTACCTTAGCGATTTTTTTCTCCTTCGTAGTAATGATGATATTTTAATTGATATTGAAAAGTCACTTGCAGAAAATTTTATATCTAGACTGTTGATGTACAAATTAAGAGCTGATGTGAACATAAGTTCTACTGACTTGCCTGTATCTAGAGGGCAGGGAGTAATTCCAAAAAATGCGTTCGAAGATCCTCGACATTCTAGCCTGGGTTGGCGGCTTTATGGAGTTAAAGGACAAACGCCAACAACCAATTGGGCTCAATTGTATGTTGACGCATGTATTCCCAAATCGGGTGTGGA
>TARA_B110000263_G_scaffold77405_1_pt1 | contig 11233 bp, 9 predicted proteins | sample TARA_B110000263 | Tara Oceans TARA_B110000263 (sample SAMEA4397730) | marine metagenome | biome: Polar Biome; feature: [MES] marine water layer (ENVO:01000295) within the mesopelagic zone...; material: water (ENVO:00002006), including particulate matter (ENVO:01000060) such as......
AAAAATAGCGAAATGCTTGGGAACGTAACGCCAGGTATTTTCCCTATCTGGTACGTAGGTAACTTCAGAAGGCTCTGCGGTCATACATAACTTCCTAAAATATTCCGAACTTCAGATTCTAGTTTATTAAATTCTGGTGTTAGCTGTAGCTCAAGTGATCGTGGTCTTTCAAAAGGGACTTCTACTATTCTCGCCAGCTTACCAGGCCTTGGTGTCATTACCATGACCTCATCTGCAAGAAATATTGCTTCAGCTATATTATGGGTGACAAATAGACTTGTTGTGGGTGTCCCATCTACAATGTTCATCAGTTCTATGTTAAGACGTTCGCGGGTGAATTCATCAAGAGCACCAAATGGTTCATCTAATAGAAGAATATCAGCTCCTGTTTGCAATAAACGAGCTAATGCAACACGCTGCTGCATGCCCCCTGACAATTGGCGAGGAAAATGAAACTCAAAGTCTTTTAACCCAACGAGATGCAGTGCCTGAATTGCTCGACTTCGATCATCATCAGTAATTTTACCGGTAAGCTCAGATGGGAGCAGAACATTCTCTACTGCGGTACGCCATTCCAACAGCACTGGCTTCTGGAACATCATACCAATATCAGTACGAGGCTCAGTAACTTCACGCTCTCTTACTTTTATTGAACCTGACGTCTTCTCAATTAGTCCTGCGACTAGTCTTAACAGCGTTGACTTTCCGCAACCGCTAGGGCCCACCAAAGATATAAAGGCTCCCTCATTTATCTTAAACGATGCCCCTTGGAGCGCAATAACTTCTTCACTAAAAGCCTTAGTTAGCGCATTTGAATCTATCACAACATTATTATTACTATTACTCGATTTAGAGGCCACTTCCCCAGCATCATGCAAACTATCAGACATAAATTACCCACAAAGACCTTAATACACTTGCAAAACCCACCTCAGACCATCCGAGATCATCCTTACAACAATTAGTACAAGTGCCAGCCTACTCCCTATGTTTTACTTTTTGTATCACTCCTTTACCCTCGCCTTCAATAAAAATATCGATATTTTACTAATAACCAATATATTTTTATAATAGCAAAGAATAACTAAATGACTGTACATGCATTTAAAGCATTGATATTAATAACTTTTCTAGCATACCTATAGATACACACTATGCAACACGAAGATAGTGCATAGAGTATAAATTATTAGAATCTTGCCAATACCGGCAGGCCTCCCAGCCAGCCTCAGCAGCCAATGACTGAAAACTCTCGATTGTGTATTTATGAGAATTCTCCGTATGTATGGACTCCCCCTCACTAAAATGAAATTCGAAGTTTTCAAAATAAACAGTTTGATTACGTTTACTCACTAGATGCATCTCAATACGTCCTTTTTCGTGGTTCCACAAAGCATCGTGAGTAAATCCATTAAGATCTATATCTGCCCCTAGTGCACGGTTTATATGACGCAAAATATTAAGATTAAACTCTGCAGTAATTCCAGCAGAGTCATTATAAGCAGCTCTCAGAATATTTATATCTTTTTTTAGATCTACTCCGATTAGCAGACCATTACCAGAACCCAGATCCTCAGCAACCGTGCACAAAAATTTCACTGCGTCCTCATACGTAAAATTACCAATAGTTGAACCCGGGAAAAATCCCGCTCGGCTACTTTCATTAGGTATAAAAGGTAGCTTAATAGGACTAGTATAGTCTGCACTAATCGGAACCACCGGTAATTCAGGATACGAATCCGCTAGTACTTTAGCAGATTGAATTAAATATTCACGGGATATATCAATAGGAACATAAGCTGAAGGTGATTGAAGTGCGTTAAGCAGAATCCGCACTTTAGTACTTGATCCACTACCAAACTCAATTAAGCTAGCGCCTTCTCCAATTAATTCAGCAAATTCATCTGCATAAAACCTTAACAAATCTGTTTCAGTTCGGGTCAAATAGTATTCCGGTAGTTCGGTTATTTTATCAAAAAGTTCTGAGCCTCGAACATCATAAAAATATTTACTAGATAATTTTTTTTGTGGAGAAGATAGACCTTCTATCACTGAGGCTTTGAAGTCTGATACAGCATGCTCAAACTCATAATAATCATGCAGTGGTCCGAGATCTAATTCTTTAATATTACTCATATATCATCTGCCAAGCGTAACCCAGAAAACTGCCATCGCATATGTGGATAGAAAAAATTTCGATATGTCGGGCGGACATGCCCGTCGGGAGTTACACAAGACCCTCCCCTCAACACCATTTGGCTAGACATAAACTTACCATTATATTCACCAGCCGCACCAGATACCGGTTTGTAACCAGGATAAGGACTGTAAGAACTCTGAGTCCACTCCCAAACATCCCCAAAAAGCTGCTCAGGAGAATTAATAATAACTCCATCAGCAGGCTCTGATTGCAGTGTACCTTTAGATTGAAAATTTCCTTTAATATCAATACCTCGAGCTGCTATTTCCCACTCTGATTCAGTCGGCAAACGTTTTCCAGACCAACGTGCAAATGCATCAGCTTCGTAAAAACTGATATGACAAACCGGTGAATTGTCATTAACCATCTGCAGTCCGGACAATGACATAACCATCCAAATTCCATCAATCTGCTTCCAATATAAAGGAGTGTTCCAATTTTCTTTTTGAACAAAGGACCAGCCATCTGACAACCATAATTCAGCTCGTTTATAACCACCATCAGACATAAAGTCTTTCCATTCAGAATTAGTTACCAACCTTGAGGCAATTTGGTAAGGTTCAAAGTATTCTTTGTGTTGGGGACCTTCATTATCGAAAGCAAATGTTTCACCTATGTGCCCTATTTCGTGAATTCCTCCATCAAATTCAAACCAATCAAGCCTGGGTGCCTTTTTTTCTGACAGAGTAATATTATTTTGATAACTAGGGAAAATTGGGTTACGGGAAAAAGCATTAAGAATATCCATAAGGATTAATTCCTGATGCTGTTGTTCATGATGCAAACCCAATAATACTAACGAACAAGTAATTTTCCAGGTATTTTCATCAGTAGTAGCTATAAATTTCTCCATAGCAGAATCTACGTGCTTACGATAATTAATAATATCAGCGCCAGATGGTCTGGTTAATAAACCCCTGTCTGGCCTTGGATGTCGTTCACCAATAGTTTCATAATAAGAATTATATAGATACATGAAGCATTCATTAGGAGTGTTGTATTCCTTATCATAAGGAATAAGTATCAAAGTTTCAAAAAACCAAGTCACGTGGGCGCGATGCCACTTAGTTGGGCTTGCATCCGCCATTGATTGTACTACCTGATCTTCGAGAGATAGTGGAGCGACTAGACGCTCAGTCTCACCACGCACCCAGAGAAAGTGGGTTAACAATGATTCACGATCTTGTGCGCGTATACCTATAGCGTTGGACTCAGAAACATTAGAAAACAAAAATTCTTACCTCAATGGCGTCGATCTAAATAAATACCGGATTATAAAAATAAGTAGATCGATTTACATCTAAAATAATGCATTATTAATTAATTATTAGTTAAAAACCATAATAAAATTTTATGCAAAGAGGATTATAATCGACGGTAAATTAATTCAAGCAATACAAAATCCTACCCGTTAAAAAAAGGAAACACATTTCTTTATTAAGTTATGGTTGACCCAAACATTTTATTGATTATTTTTATAATATGTCTAAAAGCACTAAGTCAATTACTGGTTATCATGCTCACGTGTATTATGACGCTGATAATAAAAAAATCGCCGAACGTCTGAGAAGACGTGTTAAAACCCAATTTAATATAAATTTAGGTCGATGGCATGACAATCCTATAGGACCTCATCCAAAAGGGATGTACCAAATTGAATTTAGAGCCGACATATTTTCTAGCTTAGTTACCTGGATGGTATTTAATCGAGACGATTTATCAATTTTAGTTCACCCTTTAACCGGCGATGACCTGGCTGATCATACAAGTTATTCTATGTGGCTTGGTGAAAGCTTAAAGCTACGTCTTAGTAAAATTTCCTGACATTAAATACATAACATATTAAGAAGAGAATACGTTTTGACTAAAGTTATGGTTCCTATTTTAATACTATCTCGTTAAAACTATCATTATATTTATATAATTAAATAATCATAGCCAAAGCTACAACTGGTGTTTACACCTCAATAAATCTCAAGGGGATAATAAATGAAGCTTTTACGTTACGGGCCTGCTGGTAAGGAAAAGCCGGGTTTACTAGATAGTAATGGAAAAATTCGGGATCTATCACGTGTAATTAATGACTTTAACGGAGATTCGTTAGCCCCAGCTAGTTTAAATAAAATATCTAAACTAAAAGAAAATCAATTACCACTTGTTAAAGGTCGGCCGCGCTTAGGTCCTCCTGTTGTACCGCGAAGAACGTTTGCCATTGCACTTAATTATGCCTTGCATGCTAAAGAAGCAGGGGTCGAAGTTCCATCAGAGCCATTTGTATTTACTAAAACTTGTCCACTCACGGGACATAAAGATGCAATTGTTTTACCTAAGGGATCAAAAAAAACCGACTGGGAAATCGAACTATGCCTGGTTATAGGCCGCAAAACCCGCCATGTAAGTAAACGAGATGCTCTTAAATATGTTGCCGGATACGCTACAGGAAACGAAGTGTCCGAAAGAGCTTTCTTGCTAGAACATGGGGGATTGCAATGGATAATGGGAAAAAGCCCAGATACTTTTGCTCCATTAGGGCCCTGGCTCGTTACCTCCGATGAAGTTAAAAACCCTCAAAAACTAAGGCTTTGGCTTGAAGTTAACGGTAAACGCTACCAAGACAGCAACACCTCAGATATGATATTTAACTGTGCTGCAATCATAAGCAATATGAGTAAAATGATTACACTGTATCCCGGCGATGTAATTTATACTGGAACACCTTCAGGTGTAGGATTAGGAATGAAACCTCAAGTATTTCTCAAAGCAGGTGATATAGTAACGTGTGGCGTTGAAGGACTTGGAGAACACAAAAGCAAAGTGATTAAGTATAAAGCATAACCCCCACTTAATTACCCAACTATAATAGGGCTGTATAAAACAGCCCTATTATTTCTGAAGCTCTAAATCATGATTTTTTTATATGATTGAATATCCTTTTACCAAAATTCCTGAAAATGGCGAGCTTCAACTAGTAGCTCCAGGCATATATTGGATACGTATGCCATTACCATTCCGACTCAACCATGTAAATCTTTGGTTGCTAGAAGACGGAGATAGCTGGACTTTAGTAGACACAGGAATGGCAATGGAAGAAGCACGTAAAGCTTGGACGCAGATTGGTAATAGTCATCTCCAAAAAAGGCTCATAAAGAGAATAATTGTAACACACTTTCACTCAGATCATGCTGGTCTAGCGGGATGGCTAACAGAAAAATTTAATTCAAAATTATGGATGAGTAAAACTGAGTGGGAACGAACACGTTTATTAACTGGGGGGCCGGATAAATCATGGACAGAAAATGTGTTTTCTTTTTTTCGTAGTGCCGGCTGTTCAGAAGCAATGGTAAATACAACTCATTCCCTGTGGTCCGGATATAATAGCCGCATGAGCCCAACACCGGCTTTGCATACAACACTATATGATGGAATGTTCTTCAATATAGGAGGAAAATCCTGGGAAGTAATGATTGGGCGCGGTCACGCTCCTGAGCACGTCTCAATATACTGTTCTGAGCTAGATGTTCTGATAGCTGGCGACCAAATTTTGCCTAAGATATCACCCAATGTATCACTTTTTCCCGGAGACGGTGGTGAAAACCCCCTAGGTGATTTTTTAAATACAACTTCTTCATTTCGCAAAAAATTACCAGATACCACTCTCGTTCTACCTTCGCATAACGAACCTTTTTATGGAGTTCACTATCGTCTTGATAAACTACTAGAACACCATGATGAAAGGTTAGAACAGATGGCGCTTCTCTGTAACGAATCATCCACAGCCTACACAATAGCTAGTAAGTCTTTCTCGCGCGATCTTGACAGCCTCCAATCCAGCCTAGCTGTAACTGAAACCTTGGCTCATCTTAACCATTTAATTTCTCTTGGTCGTATTAAGCGAGAAAAAAGTAGAGATGGTGTCTGGTTTTATTCAATATTATAAATTGATTAATAGGATAGCTCTTTCAGCATTTTTATTTTATACCCAATGTTAACATCATTGTTTAATACAACAAAAATTAGACCTGAAATCTGTCTTAATGAACAAATACTAAGAGGAAAAAATGAGCAAAATATTAGTTGCCATCGCCGATACAGTATTTCCTAACTGGGAACCTGCAGAAAAAGTTCTTGCAGATTTAAATGTCAGTCTAGAAAGGTCTGAAAACCCAAGCAAAGAAGCAATTTTGTCAGTTGCCCAAAATGCAGAAGCATTATTTGTAACGTATGCCCAAATTACAGCTGAAGTCATCAATGGGCTAGAAAAATGTAAGGTAATAGGACGTTTTGGGGTAGGAACTGATAACATAGATATAGAAGCCGCAACCAAGGCTGGTATTGTAGTTACATATGCTCCTCTATATTGCCTCGATGAGGTATCTGACCACGCTATGACAACTTTACTAGCTCTAGCACGTAAAATTCCATTCTCTAATCAAATGGTCCATAATGGACGCTGGGAAATGCCTGCTGTTGTTCCTATTAGACGTCTTAAAGGTCGTACCCTTGGTTTAGTAGGACTAGGGAATATTGCCCAAGCAGTAGTCGGAAAAGCGCAAGCCTTCGGTATTAAAACTATTGCTGCAGATCCATATGCACCAGATGATCTTTTTACTAAAATGAATACCCAAAAAGTAGAATTAGAAGAACTATATGAAAAGTCCGACTATATATCAGTGCACGCACCGCTAACTCCGGAAACACAAAATATGTTTAGTACAGATGCATTTAGAAAAATGAAAAATGATGCCTTGCTGATAAACACCTCCAGAGGCCCTCTAGTAGATACCGATGCATTAGTTGAAGCTCTAAACAAAGGGGAAATTGGAGGAGCTGCACTTGATGTTTTACCTCAAGAGCCTCCTCCAGAAAACAGCCCACTATTTGGTAGAGAAGATCTAATACTCACACCACATACAGGCTTTTATTCCGAAGATGCTTTACTAGACCTGCAAACAACTGTTGCAAAAGATGTTGCTGCTGTACTAAACGGCGAGCAGCCGAGGTTTCCGGTAAACCCAGATGTTTTTAAAACATAATAAAAGCTGCAGCATATGAATATAATTTTATATTAGGGGAGTTACAAATAATGAAGGCAATGCTACTTGGAGCCCCAAACAAAGTAGAATTGGAGGAAGTCGAAAATCCTACTACAGATAATGGCAATAGTGTTGTTCGTATTACGCATTCAGGAGTTTGTGGAACTGATTTAAAGATATTTAGTGGAGGAATTCCAGCCAATTACCCTCTCATTATGGGTCATGAGATGATAGGCGAAGTTACTCAAGCAGGTGATTCCACTAGTCCGCAGGCCGGTACAAGAGTTATTGTCGACCCGGTTCTTTATTGCGGAAAATGTTTTCATTGTAACATAGGCCAATCTCAACTTTGCCCTAATGGAGGCTTAATCGGTCGTGATCAGGATGGTGGATTTGCAGAATATGTAGCTGTTCCGCCAAAAAATGTTTTTGCTATGCCCGATAAAATAACCAATCATGAAGCACCACTAATACAAGTTTTAACTACAGTAATGCATGCACAGCAAATGGCCAACGTTTCTAGCGATGACACAGTAGTAATTCTAGGTCTCGGAGTTGGTGGACTACTTCATGTACAACTCGCAAAAGCACGAGGTGCAAAAACTATAATTGGTATTACTCGTAGCGAATGGAAACGCGAAGTGGCTGAGAATATTGGGGCAGATTTTACATTAGCACCCAACGAACAAACAAAACAGCTTGTCCTAGATGCTACTAACGGCATCGGAGCGGACTTAGTTATTGAATCAGCCGGAAAGCTATCCGTACTGGCCCAAGCAATGGATCTGGTAAGACTGGGTGGCCGAGTACTTGGCTATGGTATCCATACTAATACTGAGGGTGCACTTCCATTTTACGATATGTACTTCAAAGAAATACAATTTATCAATGCGAGGGCCGCAACAGACAAAGACTTTTCTGCGTGTTTAAAAATGTTTGAAAGTGGGAAAATAAACCTAAATCCGCTAATAAGTGATATACTACCTCTTGATCAACTTGGAAAAGCAATGGAGATGGTAGGCACAGACGCACCACAAAGAATGAAAATTATTATGGAGCACTCCTAAAAAATACCATGACATTTTATGAAGTAACTTTGTATTTACTCTAAGAAACGGTTTGTTTTAGTGAATCTTTTTTAAGGATAATCTCGCCGTTTTGTCCCTTCTCTAGTCGTGTCACTGCACTCCAGTTCTGATTATCTTTATCTGGAAAATCAGTGCGATAATGCGCACCCCGACTTTCTTCACGTGCTAGTGATGCGGTAGCCAATAGTCGTCCTAAAAGTGCTAAGTTTGAAACGGATAATGCACTTTCTAGTTCTTGACCCCTTAATTTTTGTGAATTTTTTGATTCGTCCGAAAGCCGCATACGAGGGATCTCTTCACTTTCTATCTCAGAATACTCGGCTAAGGCAGATTTACAACCGTCAGAACTTCGAATTGATCCAAGTTGCTCATGGGCAAGCATACGACAACGCAGTCTAACTTCAGCCTGTAGCGGGCCTTCATCACGGTTTATTAAATCAATTAGCATATCATTTGCCTCTTCTGGAACATCTACTTTCTCTGGGATAGAACTTTTACCCTTAGCCAGTTCGGCGGCAGCCTTTCCAGTTCGACGACCAAAGACTAGGGCAGACGACAATGCCGATCCGCCTATCCTATTGCCACCGTGAATTCCTCCTCCGGTTTCTCCAGCAGCCCATAATCCGCTCATTGGGGTCTTACCATTAATATCAATTTCAAGTCCCCCGAGCCAGGTGTGGCTTCCTGGAGCAACCTCCAAAGGCGTTTTACTAATATCAATACCCCTATGAAGGCACGTTTTATAAACATGAGGAATCTGCTTTTGTATAATTTCCATTGGAACTTCTGTCGCATCCATAAAAATACCACCCGTTAGACCAGCCCGTCCTGCATGTATTTCCTTAGCCATAGCTAAAATAACTTCGCTTCTTGTACTCCTTTCAGCAGTGTCGGGAAAATAACGTTTTAGAAACAATTCTCCATCTCTATTACGAAAAACTGCGCCTGCATTAATAAAACCGGTTGGATGCGGTGCGAACCCAAATAACTCTTCGGGTGAACAACACATAGCCTGAAAGTCAATCATCTCACTTCCTAATAATGCCACTCCAGCACGAAATCCCATTACATAACCATCACCCGTGACCTGCGGAGGGTTATCATTTACATAAAAAAGTCCACTTCCACCTCCGGTAGCTAAAATAATTTCTTTAGCAGAATAAGCAACTAAAGTGCCCTTATTAAAATTCACACCCCAAGCACCGATGACTCGGTTTTCGTCAACAATCAAATCAACGATAGAAGTATTAGAATGTTGTTCTATCCGTTGGTCAGGGCGTATTTTCTTTGCTAGAGTTTTGGTAACCATATTGCCTGTCGTGTCATAATGATGAACAGCCCTAGGCTTGCTATGATTAGGAAACATTTTTAGATCCAAATCTCCATCTTCATTAGTTACAAAGTCAGCTCCCCATTCTCGTAAATCATTAACTATATCAACTATATCTTCACACCATACTCCCGCTAACTTAGGGTCAATCAACTCACCACCATCACCCTCGAGAAGATCAGCTAAATGTTGAGCAGGACTGTCATCTTTTCCCATAGCAGCAGCAAACCCGCCTCTTGCAACTGATGTAGTGCCGCTCGGAGGTCTACTTTTACCAACCAAAGTAACTCTAACCCCAGCTTCCGCGCATTCGAAGCACGCCATACCTCCCGCTGCACCTCCTCCGATAACAAGTACATCAGTTTCATAATTTTCTACTGGTATATCAAGTGCCACTGTAAACCTCGCCTGTTCCTATATTTTCTAAATCTACTTTTTAATCAATTGCATAAAAGACTTAAGGCACGCATTAGCAAATGCAGGGTCATTTATATGCAGATCCAACTCTTCTACTTCACCCCTCTTAAGGTTTTTCTTTAAGGTTTCCAGAAAGACCATGTCATCATCAGGTCGATCCCATGAACCTATAATATTACCCCCAAGATCGTGGGTATTTCTTTTTGTATGCTCACTAAAGCCTCGCAAAGGAACCACAACTACAAAGTTTTTTTCTGCGTGATTTAAACGTTCAGCCATCAGTTTTCCTAGTTTTTTATATTCTAAAGCATTAGTACGCATTAAAATATTTTGGGCATTATATTGGAAGAACTCGCGATCAGAGAATTTTTCAGGCACCATATTTACCCAAAAATTAGAGTGATCAATTGCACCTGGAACAATTACCTGTGGTAGGCCTGCAGCACTAGCAGCTTTTAAGCGGTTCTCACCAGCACTGTATACACCATCGACTAAATAATCCGTTAGTTCATGGGTGGTAATATCCACCACCCCAGCTAACTCACCTTTTTGTGCCAAAGATTCAAGTGCTTTACCACCTGGGCCTGATGCATGAAAATGTATTACTTCATATCCCTCACTAATAAGCCCGTTAGTAACAACATCAACACAGCCAGATGTTCCTCCAAATGAGGAAACCCCAATAAGTAACGGCTCATCTTCAGCATGTTCAGTAGGATTATCGCGTGCGCATGTCATTGCAGCCAAAGCAGTCGCAGCATTCTGGAGTACACCTCGAGTAATTCTATTCAACGTAAAATCACCAATAGAAGGAAACATAACTATATCACTTTCAGCTATGTACCATTGAACTGCAGCTGTGGCAGCAACCGCACTTACCATAACTTTAGGCACCAATGGGGGCAATGAACGCATTAGAGAACAAGCCATAGAGGTACCATTCGCACCCCCCAGTCCTATTACGCCTCCTATATTTCCTGATAGATATTTTTCTTTTAGAGCTATAATTCCTGCTGAAACCATAGCCTCAGTAGCCTGGTTTCTATCCATTTTATTTAGTTTTTCCCAGGAATATCCACAAATTTTAACCAAGTCACCGCCGGTAATATCAGCTCCTGTTATATTATGGGGACGTAAAGATAAATCCACTAACCATGGCTTTACA
>TARA_B110000263_G_scaffold90993_1_pt1 | contig 11214 bp, 11 predicted proteins | sample TARA_B110000263 | Tara Oceans TARA_B110000263 (sample SAMEA4397730) | marine metagenome | biome: Polar Biome; feature: [MES] marine water layer (ENVO:01000295) within the mesopelagic zone...; material: water (ENVO:00002006), including particulate matter (ENVO:01000060) such as......
AATTTTCTTCTAGTTGGACTAAACTTTCTAGTTGAATCGAACAAAAAAAAATGAAAAAATTAATTCTTTCTATTTTTATTATTTCTAATACATTAATAATGTATTCTCAAACAGGGAGTTTATCTCCTTATTCTTTTTATGGAGTTGGAGTTAACACATTTAAAGGTTCAATGGATAATCGTTCAATGGGAGGCCTAAATGTTTATAGTGATAGTATTCACTTAAATTTAACAAACCCTGCTGCTTATTCTGAATTAAAACTTGTTAATTACTCTATTGGTGTGAATTATAAAAATTATAATTTTAAGACAGATAGTACTACTGAGTCAGCTACTAGTGCTAACATTAACTATTTAGCAGTTGGTATTCCTACAAAGCATTTTAGTTTTGGATTTGGAATTATCCCTCAAAGTTCAGTAGGATATTTTCTTAAAAGCACAGATGAAAATGTTGTGCCAGAGCAAGTTGACACTTATGAAGGACAAGGTGGAGTAAACACTGCCTTTTTAACGTTTGGTTTTAAGTTATTTAAAAGAGTTGGGTTTGGAGTTACAGCTAATTATGGATTTGGAAACTTAAGACATGTTAATTCTCGGTTCTTAAAAGACATAGAGTTATCAACAAGACTTGAAAACAACTCTTCTTTAAGTGGGGTTAGTTTTGTATATTCAACTTTGATTAAAGAAAAAATATTTAAAAATTTAACACTACAAGCTACTTATATACTTAAACCAAAATCAAAGTTAAGTTCTAACAATACTCAAATACTAGGCACATTGCCTGTTTCAGGTGGATATGGTGGAGATTTCGAGGAAATTGATTTAGCTGCTTTAAACTTAGATAAAACTAAAATAACTATTCCAAAATCCCATTCTTTTGGATTAGGTATAGGTGAGGAAACAAAATGGTTTATTGGAGCTGATTATACTAAAACTGATGGCGGAGGATTAGACAATAAATTATTTACTTTAAAAAATGTTGAATTTAAAGAAGCTTCTAAAATAGCCTTTGGTGGTTTTTGGGTTCCTAAACACGATTCGTTTACAAGTTATTTCAGTAGAATAGTATATAGAGCTGGTTTTAGGATTGAAGAGACGGGTTTACATATTCAAAACCAAGCTATAAATGAATTTGGAATTAATTTTGGATTTGGTTTGCCTTTTCAAGGGTTTTCAAATATTAACTTAGGTTTTGAAGTTGGAAGAAGAGGAACTACAAACGCTGGTTTAATTCAAGAAGATTTCTTTAGCATTAGACTGGGCCTTTCTCTTAATGATCGTTGGTTTGTTAAAAACAAGTATAATTAGGCATCGTTTTTGATGTGTTATTTATTTAAACAATTGATTTACAGCAATTAACTGCTGTTTTTAAAATTTAAAAATGAAAAAAATATTAATTCGTAGTTTATTCTTAATCTTTTCAATTGGGATTTATTCACAATCAAATGAAGAATGCTTCTCTAATCTTTCGATTTTTGCAGAATATGCAAAGGTTAAAAATTATGATGCTGCTTACGAGCCATGGTTGAAAGTTAAAGCTCAATGTCCAGAATTGAATTCAGCTATTTATATTTACGGTGAACGCTTATTGAAAAATTTTATTAAAAAGTCTGAAGGCAATGATAAAGATGAATATAAAGAAGATCTTTTAGATCTTTATGGTGAGTGGTTGAAATACTTTCCTAAATCTAAAAGTGGCAAAAATGAAATAGGAAAAATTTTAGCAATTAAAGCTCAATCTATGATAGATTACAAATTAGCTGATGATCAGGGTGTTTATGATGTTTATGATGAAGCTTTTAATAAAGATCCAATGAGTTTTAAATCTCCAAAAGGATTGTATAATTATTTTAAGATTTATTTTAAACTATATAAAGAAGATAGTTCAAATGTTAGTTTAGAGAAAGTTTTCGAAAAATATGAGGAATTAACTGAAAAATTTGAATTCGAAATGGGTGCTTACACTTCTAAGCTTGATTTATTGCTTAAAAAAGAAGAAAACAATGATCCTATTTCATCTAGAGAATTGAGAAACAAGAAGGTTTATGAGGTAAATATGGTCGCTTGTAACACTTACTTAAATAATTTAAATGCGATCATTGCAAAAGAATCTACTTGTGAAAACTTAATTCCTTTATATAGAAAGAGTTTTGATAAATTTAAATCAGATGCTATTTGGTTAAACAGAGCAGCTAGTAGAATGGATAGTAAAGATTGTTCAGATGATCCTTTATTTGTTGAATTGGTTGAAGCTTTACATGATTTAAATCCTTCAGCTAATTCTGCATATTATTTAGGTTTATTAAATGATAAAAAAGGAGAAACAAAATTAGCAATTGATTTTTATAATGAATCAATTGATCTAGAAACAAGTGGTCTTAAAAAAGCAAAAACTCTATATAAAATCGCTTTAAAGTTTAAAAAATCAAGACAATACAGTCAATCAAGGACATACGCTTTAAAAGCTTTAAAGTACCAGCCTTCAATGGGAAGAGCTTATTTGCTAATAGGAAATTTATATGCTTCTAGTGCTAACAAATGTGGAACTACTCAATTTGAAAAAAGATCTATTTATTGGTTAGCTGCTAAAGAAGCTAAAAAAGCAGCTTCTGTAGATGCATCAATAAGAAAGACTGCTAAAAAAACTGCACTTAGTTACGATGGAAGAGCTCCTTCAAAAACGGATATATTTAGTGAAGCAATGGGAGGAAAAACTATTTCAATTAAATGTTGGATAGGAAAAACCATAGCGGTTCCTGCTTTATAGTAATGAATACTTATAAATTATTAATTGTTTTTTTTTGTTTTATTTCATGTGAAGATAATTTCCAAGAAATAAAAAATATCAATAATTATGAGAATTTTCCTATTGGTATAGCTGAAGATATCAAACTAATTTATACTGATTCGGCAAAAGTTAAAGCAGTTTTAACCTCTTCTTTAAACAATGATTACACTAATCAATCTTTTCCTTATTCTGAATTTCCTGATGGAATAGAAATTACTTTTTTTGACAATAAAAATCAAAAAACTATTGTTACAGCTGATTATGCAGTAACATACAGCAAAACAAATATTGTAGATCTAATTGGAAATGTTATTATAAATATTCATGATGGATCTGTTTTAAGAACTTCACAGCTTTATTGGGATCCAGAACAAGAATGGTTATTTACCGAAAAACAATTTAGTTTTAAAAATATTGATTATGATATTGTAGCAACAAGATTAGATGCTAATAGATCGTTTACTATATTTAACACAGGGGAACTTGATGGTCAAGTTATGATTGAGGATAATAAAAAAAAGAATGATGAAAATTAGAAAAATTTCTGAATTTATATATTTAATTATTTCAATAATAGCAACATTTGATTATGTTTTTGGAAATAACAATGATGATAGAAAAAATATTTTATTATTATTTGCAATTATATCTTTAGGAATGTTTTTTTTTAGAAGATATTATAGAAAAAAATTTCAAAATAGAGTAAAATAAGCTTAATGATTTCACAAATAGTAGTAATAATTATTTCAATATTTTTTTCTGCTTTTTTTTCTGGAATGGAAATAGCATTTGTTTCGTCTAATAAAATTTATTTGGAGATTGAAAAAAAGCAATCAGGAATTTTTTCGTACTTATTAAAAAAAATAACCAAAAAACCTTCAAAATTTATTGCCACAATGCTTTTGGGTAATAATGTTGCGTTAGTAATTTATGGGATTTATTCAGGTCAATTAATTTTAGACTTTTTTTTTCCTAATTTAAATACTTATGAATCATTACAATTTGTATATATTTTTTATCAAACTTTAATTTCAACTTTAGTAATTTTAATTACAGCTGAATTTTTACCAAAAGTATTATTTCAAATATATGCTAATAGTTTACTTAAATTTCTGTCATTTCCTGCTTTTCTTTTTTATATCGCATTAAGTCCAATAACTTTCATCTTAAATTTTATATCTGACAGTGTTTTAGGTAATTATTTTAAAACTAAGGGCGATAAGATGAGGGTGGTTTTTAGTAAAGATGAATTAGGAGATTATATCAATCAAGAGTTAGGTAATGAATCTATAGATAATAATATTGATTCTGAAATTCAAATTTTTCAAAATGCTTTAGAATTTTCTAAAGTTAGAGCTAGAGAAGTAATGGTTCCAAGAGCTGAAATCATATCAGTAGATAGGTATATAAAACCTTCTGAATTAAATGAAATTTTTATTAATAGTGGATTGTCTAAAATTTTAATTCACAGAGAAAATATAGACAATATCCTAGGGTATGTTAGTTTAATGGACATATTTAAAGAATTTAAGAATTTTAAATCAATAATTAAACCTGTTGAATATATTCCGGAATCTATGTTTATAAATGATGTTTTAAATTTATTAACTAAAAAAAGAAAAAATATAGCTTTAGTGATTGATGAATATGGAGGAACATCTGGAATTATAACTAAAGAAGATATAATTGAAGAATTATTTGGTGAAATTGAGGATGAGCATGACTCACCTAAATTTTTAGAAAATGAAATGGAAGAAAATTTATATCTTTTCTCAGCTAGGTTAGAAGTTGACTACTTAAATGAACAATATAAATTAAAAATTCCTGTTAGCGATCAATATGAAACCTTAGGAGGTTTTATTGTTCATAAAAATCAAGACATCCCTTTAAATGGAGAAATATTAAAAATAGATCAATTCGAATTTGAAATAAAAGAAGTTTCTAATACTAAAATAGAAACTGTAGAATTGAAAGTTCTAAACTAAATTTAATGTAAACGCTTTTTTTTATTGATAAGGATATTGTATTTTCGTTTGCTAGAAAAAATAATAATATGGCTGTTTTAGGAAAAATAAGGGAGAGATCAATTATTTTAATTTTTGTAATTGGTATGGCTCTTTTCGCATTTGTTATATCAGGAGTTTTTACAGATTCTGGGATGACATCTCAGAAACCAATAGGTGTTGTGAACGGAGAAGATATTTCAATTGAAGAGTTTAGAAATCAAGTTGACTTTTTAGAAAGAAATTATAACCTTTCAGGGATGATGCCTGTGAATAATGTTTGGGATCAAACAGTTAGAACGAATATATTAAATACACAATTTGAATTAAGTGGGATAGAGTCTGGTAAAAATCATATTGAGTTTATTTTATCACAAAATCCTAGTTTTAACTCTGATCCAAGGTTTTTAAATGATGCTGGAATTTTTGAAATTGAAAAATTTATTGATTTAATTCTAGAATTAAAAACTACTAATACTCAGTCATATGAACAATGGAAAAATCAAGAACAAATTTTTCAAAATCAATCAAACGAACAGATTTATTTTAATTTAATTAAATCTGGAATAAATTTTACTCAAAAAGATGGTGAAAATGAATATTTTCTTCAAAATAATAATGTAGATATTGAATATGTTCAAATATCTTACAAATCTGTTGATGATAGTTTAATTACATATAAAAATTCAGATATTAAAAAATATATTGAGTCCAACGAAAATGAATTCAAGGTTGAGGCTTCTAGAAATATTGAATATGTGATGTTTGAAGAGAAACCATCATTAGAAGATGAAAACGCGATCAAGAGTAGGTTACAAGCTTTTTTAATTGAAAAGAAAGAGTACAATAATGTGTCTAAATTAGAAGAAACAATCCCTAGTTTATTAACAGCTAAGAATATAGCGGAGTTTGTGAATAGTAATTCTGAAATTAAATTCGACTCTCTTTATTTGCCTAAAGGTTCACTTGCTTCAGATCAAGCTAACATGTTATTTAATTTAAATAAAAATCAAATCTATGGACCCTATCTAGATGGAGAGTATTTTAAAATTTCTAGAATGTTAGACAAAAAAAAAGGTGGATCCGTTAGAGCTAGTCATATTCTTATTACTTACGAAGGAGCTCAAAATGCAACTGCACAAATAACAACATCTAAGTCAGAAGCAAAGAAAGAAGCTAATCGTATTCTAAGATTAGTAAAGAATAAGCCAGATAGTTTTTCTGAACTAGCTTTTGAGTTCTCTGATGGTCCGTCAAAAGATAGAGGAGGTGATCTTGGTTTTTTTCAAGAAGGGGCGATGGTTAAGCCGTTTAATGATTATGTTTTTTCTAAAAGAAAAGGTAGTGTTGGTGTAGTTGAAACTGATTTTGGGTTTCACGTAATAAAAGTTGTTGCAAAAGAAGATGTGGTATTGCTAGCTTCAATTGCTCAAAAAAACGTACCATCTGACGAAACAAGTGATAAAGTATTTAACCTTGCAACCAAGTTTGAAATTAATTTATCAAAAACTCTTAATTTAAATGCTTTAGCAGTTGAAAAGGATTATATCGTTAAGCCAGTAAATGGAATTATGATTTTAGATGATAATTTACCTGGTTTATCCAATCAAAGAAGAGTAGTTCAGTGGTTATTTTCTGAAGAAATTGAGTTAAATGATTACAAACGTTTTGATCTTTCAAATGGAGGATACATTATTGCGCAAGTAACTGAAATGACAGAAGAAGGTCTTTCTTCAGTTGCAAATTCTTCGTTTAGAGCTCTTCCTAAAGTAGTTAATTCTAAAAAAGCAGAGTTAATTATTCAACAAAATGACAATGAACTTTCATTAATAGATTTTGCAGCAAATAATAACTTAGAGATTAAAAAAGCTTTAGCGCTTAATCAAAAAAATGCTACAATTAGTGGATCAGGAAGAGAACCATTATTAGTTGGTCGTGCCTTTGGTTTAGATATCAATCAAATTTCTGATTTCATTATTGGGGAAAATGGAGTTTATAAAATTAAAGTTTTAAAAAAGAATATAGTTTCTGATAATGAAAATTATGAATCGAATAAATTTAATTTTATAATTTCATATCAGAATCAATTACTTAATGCTTCTAAATCAAATCTTGATAATTTAATTTACCAAGCTGTTAAGGAGAAAGCTGATATAGAAGATAATCGTTCTTTATATTATTAAAAACTCAGTATAACTTATTTTAAAACACATTTTCAACTACTTCCCATAAGAAAATAAATAAATAAATAAGAGATATTGTAAATTTTATTGCAATTCCACCAATGAAGCCAATTAAAGTTCCAATAGAAGCTTTAATTACCTTTTTCATTTTCAAATTACCTATCATCTCACCAGAAAATGCTCCAATAAAGGGGCCTATAATTATTCCAAAAGGCCCAAGAATAAAGAAACCAATTAACAGGCCAATAGTTGCGCCAATCATTCCTTTGTTAGTTCCACCAAATTTTTTCAAACCAACAATTGGAATTATTATATCCAAAAAAAACACAAATACAGCTATAATAAAACTTATTAATAGAAATTTATCACTTAATTCTATATTAGATGTGAAACTTATAGTCAACAAGCCTAGCCAGCTTGTAATAGGACCAGGTATTATTGGGACAAAACTTCCTATAAGCCCTACAATACATAAAATTAATCCTAGAACAATAAATAATAAGTCCATAAAAATTTTAATTAACTAAAATATATACACTAGTTTTTTTGTAATTTACACAATGATGAAAATAATAAAAATTTTCCTTTTAATATTTTTAATCTACGGATGTAATTATAATGCTAAAAATTTAGATATTACAATTCCATCTGTTAAATGGTCTGAGAAGGACGAGCCCCCATCAATAAAGTTATGTGATGAAATTAGTAGTGAAGTTGAAAGAGTTAGCTGTTTTAAAAAAAAATTAACAACACTAATTTTAAACAATTTAAATTTTACTAAAATAAGAGTCAATAATCAACTTAATGATACGTTACTAGTTTCAATATTAATTGAAAAAAATGGAAAAATATCATTAATAAACACGTCAGATAATTTTAAAATCAAAAAAGAAATCCCCTTAATTGATACGATTATTAGTGATGCTATTAGCAGATTACCAAACATATTGCCCGCAACTAAAACAAATGTTGGTGTACAGGTAAGTTCAAAATTTGAATTACCTTTAATAATAAAATCAGACTAACCTTTTCAGCGTATTGAATTCAAAAAAAGAAAAAATAATTTTAGGAATAGACCCTGGCACTACAATTATGGGATTTGGACTAATAAAGGTAGCCGACAATAAGATGAAATTTTTACAGTTAAATGAATTGATACTTAAAAAATATGATGACCATTACTTAAGGTTGAAACACATTTTTGAAAGAACTATTGAGTTAATTGATGAATTTCATCCTGATGAAATTGCAATAGAAGCTCCATTTTTTGGTAAAAATGTTCAATCTATGCTAAAATTAGGACGTGCTCAAGGTGTTGCAATGGCCGCTGGACTTTCTAGGGAAGTTTCTATCACAGAGTACTCTCCCAAAAAAATTAAAATGGCTATTACAGGAAATGGAAATTCTTCTAAAGAACAGGTAGCAAAGATGTTACAAAGCTTGTTAGGATTAAAAGAACTACCCAAAAATTTAGATTCAACCGATGGATTAGCTGCTGCTGTATGTCATTTTTATAATTCTAATAATAAAACAGTAAAAAGTGAATATAGCGGTTGGGAATCTTTTGTTAAAAACAATCCTAAAAGATTAAAATAAAATATCATTGGCCGGAATATATATTCATATACCATACTGTAAGCAAGCTTGTCATTATTGTAATTTTCATTTTTCAACTTCTCTAAAAAATAAAGAAAGCGTTATTGAGTCTATGCTAAAAGAAATTCAAATCAAATCAATAGGTTACGATGATTTAATTGAAACCATATATTTTGGAGGAGGAACCCCCTCTTTTTTAGAAATATTTGAAATAAATAAATTAATTGAATCAGTTTTTAAAAATTTTAAAATTTCATTAAACCCAGAAATAACCTTAGAAGCTAATCCGGATGATTTGAATGAATTGAAATTAAAAGAATTATCAAATAGTTTAATAAATAGGCTGAGTATTGGCGTTCAATCTTTTTCTGATAAAGATCTTAAAACAATGAACAGATCGCACAGTTCTAAAGATTCTAAAAAGTGTATTGAATGGGCTTTAAAATATTTTGACAATATTTCTATTGATTTAATATATGGAATGCCTGATAGTGATTTAAAAAGCTGTGAGTATAATTTAGATTTAGCTTTAAAATGGAACCTTAACCATATTTCAGCATACGCTTTAACTGTTGAACCAAATACTGCTTTAGATAGATTTGTAAAAAAGGGAACTATTAAACCTCTAGATGAGGAATTAGTGTTTGAGCAATATAACTTTATGTATAACAAAATGTATAATAATGATTATGTGAATTATGAGTTATCAAGCTTTGCTAAGCAAGGTTATTTTTCAAAAAATAACACAGCTTATTGGTTAAGGAAAAAATATATTGGAATTGGACCGTCTGCACATAGCTTTGATGGGGTTTCTAGGAGTTGGAATGTATCGAATAATAGTTTATATATTAAGGCTATAAAAGGTAATCAAATGTTTTTAGAGAAAGAAGATCTTTCCTTAATCGATCAGTATAATGAATATATTATGACTGGGTTAAGGACAATTTGGGGTGTTTCTTTAAATTATTTAAAAGAAGAATTTGGTATTAATTACAAAAACCATTTTGAAAATAAATCTCAAAAATTTATAATTTCAAATCATTTAATATTAAATGACGATGTGGTAAAAACGACTATTAAAGGAAAGTTTTTGTCTGATGGAATTGCTTCAGAATTGTTCCTTATTAATCGTTAGATAACTTAGTGAAATGATGATAAAAATTAGAAATGGTTTCAATACCTAACAGAAAATTAGAAACCCCATAGTGTTCATTTGGTGAGTGAATAGCATCACTATCCAATCCGAATCCCATTAAAATAGTCTTACTTTCTAATTCCTTTTCAAATAAAGCTATTATTGGAATACTTCCACCGTCTTTTGTAGGAATAGGCTTCATGTTAAACACATCTTCATAAGCATTGCTTGCTGCTTTATATGCTATTGTATCAGTAGGGGCAACATAAGGTTGTCCTCCATGATGTTCTATCACTTTAACACTAACAGTCTTTGGTGCAATATTTTTGATGTGTTTTGTAAAAAGTTGATTAATTTCTTTCCAATTTTGACCCGGGACTAATCTCATAGAAATTTTAGCACTTGCTTTACTCGGAAGAACTGTCTTAGCTCCTTCTTCAGTATAACCACCCCAGATTCCATTAACATCTAAAGCAGGCCTAATAGACTGTCTTTCAATAGTTGAATATCCTAATTCACCGTGTTCTGAATCAAGTCCAATTGAATCTTTGAATTCATCAATATTAAATGGAATAGATGCCATTTCTTGTCTTTCTTCTTTCGAAAGTTCAATGACGTTATCGTAAAAGCCTGGAATTGTAATCTTATTGTTTGAATCATGAAGAGAAGTGATCATTTGAGACAAAATATTAATTGGATTCGCTACTGTCCCTCCATAATGACCAGAATGCAAATCTCTATTCGGCCCAGTTAATTCAATTTCCATATATGAAATTCCTCTTAAACCAGTTGTGATAGAAGGGATAGTCTTGCTAATCATTCCTGTATCAGAGACTAAAATAATATCATTAGAAAGTTTTTCTTTATTATTCTTTACAAATAATTCAAGATTATCACTACCAACTTCCTCTTCACCTTCAATCATGAACTTAACATTACAAGGCAAATCACCATCCTCCAACATAACTTCAAGCGCTTTGATGTGCATAAACATCTGTCCTTTGTCGTCACAAGCACCACGAGCAAAAATAGCTCCTTCAGGATGTATTTCAGTTTTTTTTATGTAGGGATGGAAAGGATCTTGATCCCACAGTTCTAATGGGTCAACGGGTTGAACATCATAATGACCATAAACTAGAATAGTAGGAAAATCTTGATTAATAATTTTTTCTCCATAAACAATTGGGTGCCCATCAGTTTCACATATTTCACAATTATTTAGGCCTAATTTTAAAAGATGTTTTTTAATTAAATCAGCAGTTAATCTTATGTCTGAATCGTGATCTGAGTTAGCGCTTATAGAAGGAATTCTTAATAGCTCAAATAATTCGTTTAAAAACCGATTTTTATTTTTTTCGATGTAAATTTTAAAAGTTTTCAATATGTAATTTTTTTTGTAAATATAATTAAATATGCTTTTTTAACATAGTAAAATCAATAGTGATATTTCATACAATCTTGCTTATATTTGCTAGCCTTTTGCGGGTGTGGTGAAATTGGTAGACACGCT
>TARA_B110000263_G_scaffold249645_1_pt1 | contig 11099 bp, 8 predicted proteins | sample TARA_B110000263 | Tara Oceans TARA_B110000263 (sample SAMEA4397730) | marine metagenome | biome: Polar Biome; feature: [MES] marine water layer (ENVO:01000295) within the mesopelagic zone...; material: water (ENVO:00002006), including particulate matter (ENVO:01000060) such as......
TTTTATCTCCATTTGAATCACCGAAAAGAGATTGTTGGATTCTCTTTTCTGTCTCAGCATCTAAAGCAGCACTTGCTTCATCAAGGATGAGAAGATCAGGGTTGTTGAGAAGAGCACGGGCCAGACTTATGCGCGCTCTTTGGCCGCCAGATAGCATTACACCACGATCGCCAACCATTGTGTCGATCCCTTGAGAAAGTTTAGATGTGAATTCCCACGCACCAGCAGTTTCCAAAGCAGTCTTAATTTCTTCATCTGTTGCTTCACGTGCATATGCTATATTTTCACGTAAGGTACCGAAAAAGAGGAATGGTTCTTGGGAAACAAAACCAACCCGGTCCCTAACAGATTTAATAGAATACTCATTAATATCAATACCATTAATCAAAACTTTGCCACTCTGAGGTTCATAAAACCTCTCTAATAGTTTTAGAATAGTACTCTTACCTGCACCTGTGTGCCCCATAACTCCTAGGAAATTACCTGAAGATGCTGTGAAAGAAATACCATTGAGGACATTTCCTTCGGACGTAGGGTAGGAAAATGAGACATCTTCAAAAGTGATTGAGGTAATTGGACCATCAAGTGCGATTGCTCCTTCTTTATCGTAAATTGATGGTTCTAAATCAATTATAGCAAATACTCTCTTTGAAGAAGCCTCGCCTTTTTGGAGTTGATTCAGAAGCATTCCTAAAATGAACATAGGCATAGTCATTCTAGTTGAAATTAAAAGGAACGTCACAAACTGTCCGACGGTAATCTCGCCAGAAGCCATAACCCAACCACCAGCAGATACGAGAAGACCAAAAGATAATCCAGCCACTACATATATTCCAGGGATGAAACGATTTCTTACAAATGCCGCTGATATAGATTGGTCGCGATAATCACCACTTTGTCGACCAATTCTAGAGCTCTCGAAATCGGTTGCATTGTAAGCCTGAACTACTGTAATACCCGATAAGACATTCTCTAATATCGCTACAATTCCTCCTGTGCTTTCTCTGGTTTTTCTATATTTACGCTGAACTCTAGTAGAGAACCAAACGACCATGGGGACGATTAGAGTTAAAGGAGCAAATAAAATTAGAGCCAACATAGGTGACATCCAGAACATTATGCCGAAGGCAGTGGCAAAAGTCATAATTAGACGGATCATACTAGTACTGGCATCTGAAATTATATCTTCTAACTGGGCGACATCTGCAGAAAGAACTGCCATTAGATTGCCTGTTTGTCTGGTTTCAAAGTATGACGCCTCCATAGCCATTAACGAATCTGTAGCATCCATCCTAATATCATGTTGAGCCATATAAGCAGTTGACTGCCATAGTTGATTACTAATGCCTTGAAATACTGCAAGACATGAAAAACATATTAAAATTAAGAAGCCAAAACCAAACTCTATTGAGTTCATAGGGCCTAATCCTGGAAGAAAATCTGAAGTTACAAATCTTTCAATAGTGCCATCTGTGAACGTTTTATCTCTATAATAATCGGCAGCCATTCCTATAGCAATGAATGGTATCAAATCAAAGGCTCTAGCTACAGCATTGGTTACTATTCCCCCCAATGCTCTCTTCCAATATCTTTTGAGATAAGGAACAATCCTCCATATTTTTCGACCAATGATCTGTTTCTCATCCAAGAGATCTGATTGATCTTTACTTATTCCAACCTCATTGGATATTTGAGTTGCTGACTCGCCAGACACAGGTCATCGGAGGGGGAAAGGTGTTTCAATATGATAGATGCAAAGATTGTAATTAATTTGGTGCGCCCGCCGGGATTTGAACCCGGGACATGAGGTTGGAAACCTCAGGTGATAACCCCTTCACTACAGGCGCGATGACCGTCCGAGTATAGGACCTTTCTAAACTAATTCGGTTACATCCGTTCAAATGATAGTAGCATATCCGAAGATTATGCTCGGACGTCAGAGATTAGGAATTATAATTATGATTTTCTTCTTACCGATAAATGGTCCACTACTGAGATGGGGTTTTGAGGAATTAAATGGTATGCCATTACCACTTGGTGATTTTCCCTTCTTTATTTTTTGTGTTTCCATGTTTGTTTTTGGAGGGTTTATGACATTCACACCAAAATTAAAATTACCCGCTCAAGAATAAAGTTTTTTTGGCCAATTAAAATGAATATTTGTTAATATTTCAGAAATTTCATCTTCTGAATAACCATTCTCAATTAATTCTTTGGATAATTGGTGAGTTCTTTTGGCTATGGTTTTGGGACCAAGGACTGCTCCTGGCCTCTTAGGGTCATCTAAGAAATCTGTTTCCATACCCCAATATGAATTAGATTTCGGAATAGTTTCAATAATCTTCGCAATACTACCTTTTCCTACACTTACTGTTGCACTTAAACCGTGAGTAAATTCTTCACTTATATCTGCAGGAGCATAATGCCTAATTGCAAGATATCGTGGTAAACCTGCTTTATCACAAAGCTTTGCTAAATCAGAATATGTCTTTTCACCATTATCTTCGACATGTAACTGTATGCTTATTTTTGCTTCGGCGGCTAGTTCCATCACCTCTAGTAATAATTCATTAGATGCATGCCAGATACTCTCATTTACTGGATAATGAGGTCTCCCTACTTCACCCAAACATACCGCATCGCCAGCAGCAATATATTCTAATGCCATTTTGACCGCTCCAAGGTGGAGAGATGTTGATTTCTCAACTCCCATGGTATGAATTTGATGCTCCCAAGCTACAGGGTGCGGCCCGAGTATTACAGATACCGATATTCCAAATTCATCACGTACCTCTTTGGCCATTTCTAAAGTATCTTCATACGCAGTTCTATATTCAGATAATGAAATTGGAAGATTAGAAAAATCAGGTTTGTGAACCAGATTAATACTGCTCCCACCTGAATTAACAAATTCACTAACTGCTGCAAGAAAATGATTGTTACGGTCTAAGTGCATATGTTGATCTAATATTGGCCCTCTCCAACGGCCGTTTTCAAACATATTTCTCACGCCAGTGCGCCTTCATCATCTAGTTGTGACGACCAATACCTTATTGCCATCTCAGCAATTCTTTTGGATGTTTGTTTAAGGATTATCCCATGGCCGTTATTAAACAGTAAAATTGTACATTTATGTCTATCTGCATTTATTCTTAAAGCACCTATTCTAGCATCATAATCAATCTCAGAGAACCTGTCAGCAGCTAAATCCATCAATACTGCTCTTCCTATTGAAAAGCGGACAATCATTTCTCCTGAATCTAGAATTAACCATTCATCAGACATACCCAAAGTCAGTAATAACTCTTGGACCGCTAGTCTGGCAACTTCACTTCTCGATAACCCATGAACTAGAACTGATCCTTCTGGCTCAACTATAAGTGTGGCATGAGGATTATCATGAATTATAACTACATATTCACCAGATAAAACTCCTTTAGCTAAACTAACTGCTTCGTCCTGATTAATTGGTTCAGATGGAGTGAAACGGAAAGTCTGTGTTTCAACATCTAAGTTTATTTTTTTTTCATTCATATTTATTCCACCGGAATTATCAGTTCTACGTCCATAGAAGAACTAATTGCCTTCTTTATCGAAGGCAACCAAGCCTGATGGATAGGAACCAACAAAGTAGTCTCCTGTGCTTTAGTATCATCAACCCTACTATTGTCTAGGTCTCTTAATGCGCCTCTTATTCTTGATGCAAATCTACTGTCTCTCAAAGCAATTAATTCATCTGAAATACCACGCTGCTCCTCTATCCACCAAGTCATTGCAGATGCTGAGGCTGCACCTAAATCGGCATTGACGCCTTTAGCAGCAGATACTGACCGAATGGCTTTCTTCCTTATTTTATTCCAACGCCTTCCGGTTGTTAAAGTCAAAAATAAATTAGAATAAGTAACTTGCTGATCTGCACTATTTATCTGCCAATCTATCCAATTTTCGTCATCAAGATTAGGTTCAATAGCATAAACCGGCATCCCACCACGTGAGTTTTGAGCATGTAAAAGTAGACGCATTTGCTCAGGATCAGGAATCACAGGACCATCTACTTCTAATTCATTGAGATCACTCATTAGTCTACCAAGTACTGTTCCTGATGTAATGGCAGAATCACGATGAATCCCCGGACTATCCTTCTCTTGCTCCGCCTCAACTATCCAGGATTTTAGGTCCATTGATGAAGTCAGAAAGGCTACGCCATCAAAAATGGAATGGGACCTTAATGTAGGTGGCATGCGTAAACAAGGTATATGTGGCCAAAATATGATTTTACCTCCGTCAGGATCTTGAAAATGATACTCGTCCCAAACCAATTCAGGTATCGCCATGGCTATCCGAGACAGTCCTCAGGATTGAATACAACGGTTCGAAAACTAGATATTATTACTAAAACGATATGATGGTTTCAAGTTTGATGAGGGTTTGAGAGGCTTTGATAGACATGAATGAGGCCTACTCTACAGACCCAGTAATACAACTAAATGAGGTGTTTCCAGGAGATACCAATGCTCTAGATACATTGTTTGGAGGGAAATTAATGGCGATTATGGATACTGCTGCTGGCATGGCGGCGTCTAAGTTCGCTCACAGGAATTTTGTCACGGTATCAGTTGATGCTCTGAAGTTTAGAAGACCTGCCTATCAAGGAGACGTTATTCGAACCACAGCAAAAGTAGTTTGGACCTCTCCAAGGACTGCTGGAATTCATGTCATTTCATGTAGGTTATCTAGGTCCGAATGGATTGGTGAAGAGATTTGTTCTGGTTTCTTTTTCATGGTGGCAATTGATAGAGACATGAAAGCAATTAATATTCCTCAATTTGAACCGGAAACCGAAGAAGAAAAGAAATTATGGAAGTTAGCCCAGAAAGCTAGAGATGCAATGAGTTGAACATAACGATAGTTTTCATCACCGTTCCTTTCAACAAGGGATGGGGGGTCGGATATTTGTGCCTGTACTCAATATCGCCTTTGTTGGTTCAGAAAACCTCGCCAGAAGTATTGCGAAAAAAGGAGATGTAAGAGATATTGAATCGTACGTATTTAAAGAAGAAAAAGAGGGCGTCACACAAATAATATCATTATTAAGACCACTGAAGCATCCTGAAAAAATAAGACCCTTACTTTCGGTTCTAAATGTAGCTAAAGTAGGAATAGTGGAAGTTTCAAAAGTAGATGCAGCACTAGGTGAGATCTGTGTGGCCTTTGGTTGTTCTGGAATTAAAAAAGGGATCATAATAATCAATGCGGAAGTCGGAAAATGGGTGGATCCAGAACAAGTAAAAATGATTATGCAACAATCAGGATTAGGGGATTGGGTGTTGTACGAAAAGGTTCCTGATGAACATAGCATTCGTGAAAAATTATTTTCTCTAATGAATGAAATTAAAGAAAATAATAAATCATTGATTATTCCTATTGATCAACACTTCAATGTTAAGGGAGTGGGTTTGGTGGCAATAGGATACGTACAATCTGGTTCAGTTTCTAAGCATGATACGATACAAGTTCTTCCGGCTGGAGAGAATGGAATTGTTCGTAGTTTACAAGTAATGGACGATGATGTAGATATTGCTGTATCAGGAGATAGAGTAGGATTAGCAATAAGGAATCTTAGAGAAGAAGCACTACATAGAGGTTGTATGATTATACATACAGATTCCGAATCTCTAATTAAGAATGTTTCATCTGCTTTTGAAATCAAAAAGGCGCCTTTTCAAAAACGGAATTTGGAAGTTGGTGATGTTATACACGCTGCAGTAGATATGCAATTTGTTGTTGGGAGAATTAAAAGTAAAGAAAATTCCACTATAACTGTAGACTGGGAAGTTCCTCTTTGGACTAGATTAACAGACAATCCACCTATAATTATCACCCAGTTAGATGCAACTCCTATGCGCATAATTGGTACGGCTATTTTTTGAAAAACGGCATAACCAAAAACCTCCTCGAAGAGACCTGATTATATGGTTAATGAACCGAGTTATTATATCGTCAATGAGTAACTCGCGTGCTGGATGCACACGTTCGGGCGTAATGCCCGACCGGATGAGGGTGAGTCGGCACTGTTCGGCAACCTCTCTTTGGTTGGGTTAGGGGGCAAGTTTAGGATCACCATAACTCAGCGTCAGCTAGTCTTGGCAAACAGTCTAAATAAAGGCATTAGATTAGATTTAGCATCTATTTCCAGAACAAGGAGTATTGACATACCAAAAATACCGGGTGGCATTATATTATGGGGCGGTGCAGCTTGCTATCTAGGTGCGACAATACTTATTCCACCATTAGGATATGCTGTGTCTTTATTGGGAGCAGGTTCAGTTCTTTCACATTTCATATTCAAAAATCCCGCCTTAGTTATTGAAACAAATATTGGAGATAGACATATTATCCAATCCAAATTACAAGACCAAGAAGTATTATTGAAGATACAAATGATGATTGATAAGGTAAGTAATGGTCAATCAGTAGCTGAAGCAAAGAGATGTTTGGAGAGAGAGTTCAAATTATCACAGGACTCTAAAAGGGAACCAAAGGGACTTTTGAATGCACCAAATATAGAAGAAATAAATGTAGGTATTATGAATCAGATCCAACCACTAGAAGAGTTCTCTAATAAACCTCAAATTGAAATGAGGGGGGTGCAACCAGAAATCAGTGTACCTTTGTTTGAAATTCAAGAACCTGTGGCAAATAAGCATTTTAATTCACGCATAAATGCTGATGAAAAACCACATGAGATTTCTGAAAGAACCTCAGCATATCAACACACATGGGGTAGAAATGAACCCGAGTGGTATAACGAGAGAACACACGAAAATCGTATAGAGGAAGCTACAGAAACTATGAATGAAGATTCATTTGGATTTGAAGCAGGAGGCATGTTTGATTTTGAACCTACAACTTCATCATTCACAGAACCTGTTAATTATTCGCCACCTCCTGAACAATATATCACTCAGCAAGAGAATAAAGTTGAACCAACAAGCTCAATCTTTGGATCATATAAAACAGAGCTAGGAATTCGTGATCGACCAAGATCTAGTGCAGAAATGATCAAAACTGCTAATGGATTGAAACGTAGTCCCGTAAATAATTATTACAATAATCTGGAATTACCAGCGCCCACGAATGAGGCAGTAAGAGTCGAATGTAAACCAGGTCTAGTAAAGAGAGCAAAGGCACAACAATCATTATACCGAAAAGCTGAGATTATGGCTGCATTACCTGCACCTACTGATTTGGGAGAATATCCGGGATTATCGAAAATTGCTGACTCCTTTGGCGATGGTCGTTTAGTACTAAGAAATCAACCAATAAGAAAAAGAAGGTTAGGACTTCTGGAAAGACTCCTAGTTCCTAAATCTCGTAATCTAGCGAAACATAATCCAAGCTATGCATCAGAGTATGGGGACCCTGATGGTATTGATGCAAATGAATCCGCAAGATTCCAGACGGAACAACATCTAAGATTAAGGAGTGATCAAGAGCATCAGGCTGACATCACAAACAGAAATAGGAACAAAAATAATGCTAAGGCACCCTCTGCACAAGATGCAATGAATCTAGTAATGAATAGAGTAGCAAGGGGAGAAGAGCATAGCCCTACCGTGTTAATTAATGATGAACCCATGTTAAGGTTTAATCAAATGCGTAGAACATCAAATAAAGATGATTCGGGTCATGTGAAAGGGATTAGAAGATTAGATTAACTACAACCCTACGATTCTCCGATATCTATCCACTCTCGCATGATATGACCCACGCTGAATTTTGGAAAGATTGGAACACCCTAGGCCACCTATCGTAAAAGAGGCTGTTACGGTTGCATGAACCAAAGCATTACGGATAACTTCGATATCATTTAATGCCCCGACTCTACTTGAAATATTTGCTAGGAAGGCTCCAGCAAAAGAATCTCCACATCCGGTTGGATCTACAACATTACTTATTGGATAGGCAGGTAAGGCAATGAATCCAAATGAGAACTTAGCGAGGACCCCACCACTTCCTCTCTTAACTACAATACATCGAGGACCTGGGCCTGCAGCTTCACCACCATGTAAAGCGGCACCTGATTGAAGAGAACTCATGGCACGAGGAAGAACTTTATCATTAGCTAAAGCACAAACTTCTTCTTCATTTAAAATTGCTATATCGACTTTACGGAGAGCCTCGGATAGAGTTTGTTTTTCCTCTTCTATCCACAACATGTAAGAATCAAGGGCAGTAATTACTGCACTAGGGCACTGATCTAAAACTGAGACTTGAGTTATAGGATGAGTATTGGCGCAAAACAATATTTCAGGCGTACGCCAAGATTCTGGAATCTCTGGATTGAAATTTTCCAGCACATTGACATCTGTAGAAATTGTATGAGCGTGCTCCATAGAACCCTGATACTTACCCGACCAACGGAACGTATCGCCGTTTCGCATCACCACACCTGCTAAATTTAACCCCGCTGATTCTAACTTTAATTGGTCAGAAGTTGAAAAATCTTGACCTACTGCACTCACAATACCGATACTAGGGATATTTTGAATATCTTCAAATTTATGGAAGGCAGCAGATAGACCTGCATATGTTGCAGCACCGCCTAATAAATCTGAACCTTCTGCTTCTGGAGTTGAAATATCATCGTAGCCAATACTCCCAACAATTAGTATTTCCAAAAATATAGCCTCCTCACAACAAGTTTTTATGTTCTTCGAGATAGTGTATAGTAATATTTCTTTTACGGAAATCGTTTTCAGATAATATTGCCTGATGTAATGGAATTAAAGTATCAACTCCTAGTAATTTTATCTCCGATAAAGCAGCTTTCATTTTGGCAATTGATTCATCTCTAGATGGAGCCCAAACTATTAATTTCGCTAGTAAACTATCAAATGATGCAGGCATATCATAACCAGTATAAGCGTGAGTATCAATTCTTACACCTGGTCCACCAGGCCAGTGGCATTCCCATAACTTACCGGGAGAGGGGGTTAGAGTCACAGGATTCTCTGCATTAATTCTGACCTGAATTGCATGACCATTAATAATTACATCTTCTTGTTTGATTCTTATTTCTTCACCAGATGCAACCCTTATACCCATAGAAACTAAGTCTGTACCGGTTATCATTTCAGTAACAGTATGCTCAACTTGGACTCTAGGATTAACTTCTAGGAAATAGAACTCACCTTTAGAATCTCTAAGAAATTCAAATGTAGCCAAGCCACAATAACCGACGGCTTTAGCGCCCTCGACAACTTGCTTACCAATTTTCTCTCTTATTTCTTCAGTTAACCAAGGACCTTCTTCTAGTATTTTCTGATGTCTTCTTTGTATTGAACAAAATCTTTCACCAAAATGAATTGCCTGTTTACCGTCTCCTAATACTTGAAATTCAATATGTTGAGCCCCTTCTATGAATTTTTCTAAAAAGATTCTGTCATCACCAAAAGCAGAAAGAGCACGGCCTTGGCAGAGTTTCATTGCAGATTCGAATTCATCGGGAGAGACTACTACCTGCATTCCTATACCGCCACCCCCTGCTGCCGCTTTGATAATTACAGGGAAGCCAATATCTTCTGCAATCAAAGATGCTTCCTCGGGATTTGAAATCGGCCCAGGGGAACCTTTAGCAATTGGTAGGCCTGCTTTTGACATCATTTCTCTGGCAGTAATTTTGTCCCCTAATAATTGTAGCACTTCCGCACTAGGTCCAATAAAAGTTATTCCTTCTTCTGAAAGCCTTTTAGCGAAAGTTGGATTTTCTGCAAGAAAACCATAACCAGGATGGACAGCATCGGCTCCAACCTTTTTAGCAGCTGCAACAATTGCTTCGATATCTAGATACGATGCCAAGGGGTCATCTCGCGGGATATATACGGCTTCATCAGCCAATCTGACAGGAGTTGAGATTCTATCTTCACTACCATATATCATTACTGATTCTATACCCAAAGAATGTAGTGATCGAAGAATACGGAGAGCAATTTCTCCACGGTTCGCAATGAGCACTCTTCGAAACATCATTCTGTGGCAATGAAAGGCACACTATGATTCCATCGGCAAAACAATGCCATATTTCACTATCAATAGACATCTCGCAAATAGCGCTTCTCTTTTTTCATCATTGTATCTTCAACGAGAGATTTGGCTTCATTTAAACTCATTCCGCCGTGTTCAGAACAGATTTCAATTAATGTTTGATGAACATCTTTGGCCATACGTGATTTATCACCACAAACATAAAAATAGCCACCACCATTAATCCATTCCCAAATTTCTTCACCGTTTTTTCTCATCAAATGTTGAACATAGATTTTCTCTGAGCCATCTCTAGACCAAGCAAGATCATGTTTGTTAAGGATACCTCGGTCTTTCCAATCATCCATCTCTTCTTTGTAATAATATTCTCCTTCCTCTGTCCGATCTCCGAAGAATAGCCAATTCTTACCACTATCTCCATTCAAGTCTCTTTGTTGTAAAAACGCTCTAAATGGGGCAATTCCCGTCCCTGGGCCCACCATTATACAGTTAGTATTTCCATCCTCTGGTAAAATGAATGACCGAGTAGGAGACATGAATACTCCTATTGGAGTTTCTTCGACTACGCATCTATCTGAAAGATAACCTGTGGTTAATCCTGCCCTATCTCTATCGTGATAATTATAACGAACTATTCCTACTGTTAGGTGAACAGCCCCTGGTTCAAACTTAGGGCTACTAGCTATTGAATATAGCCTTGGTTTTAATCTGTCCATACCCTCAATAAACTCTTGAGGAGAAAATGCAACATTGCTAAAATCCCTAAGGGCATCGATATAATCTCTAGTCCAGATATAATCCTCCATCAACTTAGGGTCTGAAGTTAATTTATTCCAAAGTTCTTCAGAAGGATTATTTGGAGATATTATCTCAGAATAGCCAAATGGTAAATCATCTTCATTACCTGAGCCCTTCCAACTCATAAGAGTTGTACCATCAGAAGTCGAAACTCTATTACGGCTAACTATTCTAATCTCTATAGGACCATCGCCGCTAACCACTCTTGTACTCAAACCTTCAATCCATTTCTTTGAAACTCGATGAACTTCATA
>TARA_B110000263_G_scaffold137653_1_pt1 | contig 11087 bp, 10 predicted proteins | sample TARA_B110000263 | Tara Oceans TARA_B110000263 (sample SAMEA4397730) | marine metagenome | biome: Polar Biome; feature: [MES] marine water layer (ENVO:01000295) within the mesopelagic zone...; material: water (ENVO:00002006), including particulate matter (ENVO:01000060) such...
GAAAGTAATATTTTAATTAGAGCTAAATCATTTTTCTTAACAGCTTTGGTGAGGTCAGTAATAATACCTAATACAGATCCTGGATAAAACTGTGTAGGGTGAGCAGTTAAAACTGGTCTAACCTTGAAATTAGATAAATATTTTTTTAATTCAGGTTTCTTGTTTTTAGACTCTACCTCCTCTTTTAAGCTGCGAAGTGTCCCTCTACCATCTAAATTATTGATTTGGGAAAAAGAGGCGTCTTCTACTGCGTCAAAAAGAACAACCTGTCTTTCTATGTATTGAATAAATCTAAAAAGTAAAGTAATTTTTTCTTTTTCATTCGAACCTTTTAAATAAGATTCAAAAAAGTTTTCTACTATTTCAGAAGGGTTATTGTTGTTTTCATAACCTTCAATACAAATTTTTTCAAATAGAGGAAGCATTACCCCAGTATTTGCTATGCTTTCATAGGGAAGAGTTGAAAAAATGCTATTATAAACTTGATATCTAGATAATACTTTATCGTTAAATCTTTCTTTCTTGGTAAGTTTTCTCACAAAAATTCAGTAGTTATTATAATTCGTTAAAAATTCTATGCATTAATCTTTTCTTGTCATTTATACTTTCTTCTAATGAAATCATTGTTTCAGTTCTTGAGACTCCTTCGATATCATCAATCATAAATATAATTTCTTTAGCGTGATCAGTGCTTTTTGCCCTAACCTTAACAAAAATATTAAACTTACCAGTTGTTATGTGTGCTACAGTTACAAAAGGAATGCCTTTCAAATGTTCTAAAACAAACTTAGTCTGATGTGTTTTTTCTAAAAATATTCCTATATAGGCTATAAAAGTATATCCAAGCTTTTTATAATCCAAAGTAAGGGAAGAGCCTCTAATTATACCTGCATCTTCCATTTTTTTTACCCTAACGTGTACCGTTCCAGCAGAAATAAGCAGCTGTTTCGCTATGTCAGTAAATGCAGTTCTTGTATTATCAATTAAAAGATCTAGTATTTGATGATCTATTTCATCTAGTTTTAATTTAGCCATTTTTTTGATTTAAAATTTAACTAATTGCAAATATATTGAATTATTTTTAATTAAAATTGAAAATCATTGAATTATTCGCAATTTATTGACATGTTTTATTAACTCGTTAGCCACTAAATTATTTGAAATTTTAAAAACTTTATCAATTGTATTAAAATCTATAATCAAATGACCTGACATATTAGGAAGATTCCCGTGTTTATAGATGTAAGGTTCAAATTTAATTTCTTTTTTTACTGTATCTAGAACTTCTTTAAACATAATACAAACGTCTACTTTCAATTGACTATTATCATTGTTAATTTTAACATTTCTTAAAAACATATCACATAAATAACATGTATTTTCAGGGATTAAGTAATAATCCTTATAATTGACTTTTACGAAATCTTTAAATACAATAGATTTTATAGAATAAATTAGCGCATAACACATATACTCTCTAGTTTTTTCTCTTTTATAGTCTTGACCAGTGTGTCCAGATTCAAAAAGAATCGTAGAGGTATTTAAAGATTGGAATGTATCCCCAACGCAATTTTTATTATAGTCATCATTATATCTTGAAATATTATCAGGTATAATCAAGGATAGTTTGCTCTTAATTAGCGCAATAACCTTCATGCTATCCTTTCTAGATTTAGTTTCAGATTTTTTAGTATCTGCTGAAGGTGATAAAAAAGATAAAATAGATGAATTTTTATTTTTTACAGAGTAAATAGTTCTTTGATCGTGAAGATTAAAACAAAAATCAGGAATAAACAGGTCATGTAAGTTTCTTAAAATCTTACTCTCTATTTGAGTTAATAATTGAGCATCTCTATTTAAATCTACATTATTAAAGTTTTCTCTGGTATATTTTGCCGCTCCATCTGGATTTAATATTGGAACTATCATTAAAGTCACTTTAGAAAAAACATTTGTTTCGTATTTATCAAAAAATGAAAGACAATCAAACAAGGCTTTAGTAGAAGTAGATTCATTTCCGTGCATTTGAGACCATATTAGTATTTTAACTGGTCCTGTTCCCATTTTTAATGAAAAAATCGGAAGATCATTAGAACTTTTACCAATAATTGAAAAATTATAACTCTTTTTAAGTTTAGAAACAGATTCGTTAGTTATATATCTTCCAGATAATGTTTTCTCTTTATAATCTTGATATTTATCTAATTCTAGATTCACTTTAATAATAATTATTCACAAAGTTAACAATACATATGATTACAATTGTAAACTATATTTTGAAAATTTAATTTAAAATATATTATAAAAATTAACAATTGTATACATAAATTTTGAATACAAGTTTAATATATTAGTTTTTAAGTAATTAAATTAACATAAATAAAGTTATACTTTAATTAAATTGTCTTAAAGTAAAAGTGTTTACATATGTATTTATTCAAATAATTTTTATAAATTTACAATTGTATACATGAAAAATTTTAAAGACAGACTGAAAGAGTTAATCGAAAAAGAAGGTTTAACAGCTTCAAAATTTGCAGAAAAAATAGGTATTCAAAGGTCAAGCGTGTCACACATTTTAAGCGGAAGAAATAAGCCTAGCCTAGATTTTGTGATTAAAATCAATATTGCATTTGATGATGTTTCTCTTGATTGGCTAATAAATGGGAGCAATGAAATTAAAACAGACGTTGAAAACTCATTCCCCTCCCCCCCTAGTCAGTTAGATTTAAAAAAGAACTTAATCCGTGATAAAAACATAAAAGAAATTGGTTTTTTTTATAATGATGGATCTTTTAAAATATTTAAGAATTAGATTATCTTTAAAACGTGAATTTACGCATACTATTTACTTTATTACTATTAACTGCTTGCTATACTTCGGAGAGGAACTGTATAGATTTTCAAACTGGAACTTTTGAGTTTGAATCAATCTCAACAAATAGCGATACACTTATAACAGAATTTAAAAGAACAAAAGACTTAGAAATTGGGTATTTCAACAGTTCAATTGATTCTAGTTACGTCAACTGGGTTTCGGACTGTGAGTGTATTATTAAAAAAATTAACCCAAAAAGTATGATTGAAAAAAAATCAGTTCAAATGAAAATTTTAAGTACATATAAAGACACTTACGTGTTTGAGTATTCGTTTGTTGGAGATATTCAAAATAGACAAAGGGGAACAGCAAGGAAAATAACTGATTAAATATTGAAAAGTATATATATATTCAAATCTAAAAGACTTGGTTTTAGGAATTGGACAATAGATGATCTTGATTCATTTGCTGAAATGAATCAAGATATAAGAGTTATGGAATATTTTCCAAACATATTAACAAAACTAGAAACACAGGAATTTATAGATCGTCTTCTAAAACACTATAATAAACATGGATATAACTATTTCGCAACAGAAAAATTAACTACAGGGGAGTTTATTGGATTTATTGGATTAGCATATCAAAATTACGAAACTGAATTTACACCTGCTACTGATATAGGCTGGCGTTTAAAAAAATCAGTATGGAATAAAGGTTATGCAACTGAAGGTGCAAAAAGATGTTTAAAGTTTGCATTTACAGATTTGAATATTAAAAAAATAATTTCTACATGTTCTAAATATAATACAAAGTCAGAAAACGTAATGAAAAAAATTGGGATGATTAAAAAAGGAGAGTTCCATCATCCAAAACTAAAAAATCATCCTAGTTTAGAAAAATATATTTGTTATGAAATAAAAAAAGAACGAAAAGTATTATAATTGATTAAAACTCTAATTCAGTTTGACCATCTCGGTTTTCTGAATTTTTATTATCGTTTTCTACATTTTCGTTCTGAACATTGACCTCTTCATTTACTTCAAGTTCCATTATTGGAGTTTTTTCAGGAGGACTGTATGGAATCGGTTCAATTAAATTAATGTTTTTTATCTTAAAAGAAGATAGTTGATTGCCTAAAGCCTTAATTCCTTTTACACCTATCAACTCTTCAATTTTCTCTATCAAATTCTCTTTAATTCCTTTAGATGTTTTTGAAAAACTTATTTCTATAACTGGTTTCCAATCTGAAGAAACTATTTCAAGTTGAGTTTTAGAACCTAAGGGGATAAACTGTTGGTCTACTTTTTGATTTCCAGCAAAAAAACGTTTAACGAAATATCTATCTTTATTTCTATCAAAATAAATTGCTGATAAAGGTTTTTCTTCAATCCACTTCTCTAAAACAATCAAATCTTCTGGAAAATGCATGTTCAAATCAGGCTTTATTGTCTTCAAAATTCCATTTTGTTGTATAACAAGTAGCGAATCGTCACTTTTAAACTCACCTAGCAACTCACCTCTATTATCAACATTAAGTCTTTGAATAGTATCGTCAAACCAAATTTTTCTAGGTTTTAAAGTCGATAACCCTTTTTCTTTAAACTCTATTTTATTGACATTATATTTTGTAACAATATTTCCTTTCGAGCTCCTTCCTTTAATCTCTAAATCAGCAAAATCTAATTCCCATTTTAATTTTTTTATTGAACCAGATTGTCTTAAAATAATATTCACTATCTCTGCCTCCCCATTAGGGTTTGCTGAAAAATAGAGGATTTTAGAACCTTCTGTACTTCTTGTTAAATCATAATCCTTATCTCTAGTAACGCCTGTAACGCTGAATCGCTTAATATATGACGTTCCTTTTTTTCCATCCCTATAGATCATGTTATAAACTGTCCTCTTGTCTTTCTTTTTAAAAACAGCAACATGCCTTATATTTTTACCAATAAATTTCTTTGAATCTACTTTTGTTACCATCATCTTTCCTTCTTCAGTAAACGCAATAACATCATCAATATCTGAACATTCCTCAATAAATTCATCTTTTTTAATTGAAGTGCCAATAAAACCTTCTTCTCTGTTGACATATAGTTTAGAGTTTTTAACTACAACTTTTTTCGCATCAACATCAGCAAAAACTCTAATTTCAGTTTTTCTTTTTTTATCCTTTCCGTAAACCGTTTTTAAGTTTTTAAAATAATCTACAGTAAATTCAGTTAAATTTTCTAAATGATGTGCTATTTTCTCTAATTCAGCTTCAATTGACTCGATTTTTATTTGAGCTTTATCAATATCGAATTTAGAAATTCTTTTAATTTTTATCTCCGTAAGTCTAACTACATCATCTTCAATCACTTCTCTTTTAAGGTGAGCTATATAAGGCTTTAAACCTTTTGAAATAGCCATAATCACTCCTTCCCAAGTGTCTACATTTTCAATATCACGATAAATCCTTTTTTCAATGAAAATTCTTTCTAATGAAGCATAATGCCATTGACTTTCGTAATCTCCTTTTTTATACTCTAACTCTAACTTTAACAATTCTCTAGTATGTTCAGTAGATGTTTTTAAAATATCTGAAACTCCAATAAACAATGGCTTATTATCTTCAATAACACAACCTAAAGGAGAAATAGAAGTTTCACAAGATGTAAAAGCAAATAATCCATCTATTGTCTTGTCAGGTGAAACGCCTGATGGTAGATGCACTAAAACCTCAACATCATTTGCGGTATTGTCTTCAATTTTTTTAATTTTTATTTTACCATTATCGTTAGCCTTTAAAATAGAATCTATTAAAGACGAGGTTGTGGTTGAAAAAGGAATTTGACTAATAACTAAAGTGTTTTTATTCAATTGACTAATTTTAGCTCTGACTTTAATTCTTCCACCTCTTAAACCATCATTATAATTACTAACATCCATTATACCAGATGTAGGAAAATCTGGAAATAGCGTAAACTTTTGACCTTTCAAACATTTAACTGAAGAGTCAATTAGCTCAATAAAATTATGTGGTAAAATTTTAGTGGACAAACCAACTGCAATACCTTCTCCCCCTTGAGCTAAAAGCAAAGGAAATTTGACAGGTAAGTTTATAGGTTCTTTCCTTCTTCCATCATATGAGGATTGCCATTTTGTAATTTTAGGGCTAAAAACGACCTCTAAAGCAAACTTAGAGAGTCTAGCTTCAATGTATCTTGAAGCTGCAGATCTGTCGCCAGTTAATATATTGCCCCAGTTACCTTGAGTTTCTATTAAAAGTTCTTTTTGACCTACCTGAACCATTGCATCAGCAATACTTGCATCACCATGGGGATGATACTGCATAGTGTGACCAACTATGTTAGCCACCTTATTAAAGCGTCCGTCATCTAAATCTTTCATCGAGTGAAGAATTCTTCTTTGAACAGGCTTAAAGCCATCTTCAATAGATGGAACCGCTCTTTCTAAAATTACATAAGAAGCGTAATCTAAAAACCAATCCTTATACATGCCGGAAACTCGAATTAACGAATCTCCTAATTCATCTTCCTCATTTAAATTACTTGGTTCTATATACCCCTCTTCCATATTATGAATCTATTCTATCTAATTCAACTTTAAGATTGTCGATTATGAATTTTTGTCTATCTGGTGTGTTTTTGCCCATATAAAAAGACAAGAGTTCTTCAATACTGAAATTTTCATCTAACATTACAGGATCTAATCTTATGCTTTCTCCAATAAAATGCTTGAACTCGTCTGGAGAAATTTCACCCAAACCTTTAAATCTTGTAATTTCCGGTTTGGATCCTAATTTTTTAAAAGCCTCGATTCTTTCCTTTTCTGAATAACAATAAATTGTTTCTTTTTTATTTCTAACTCTAAATAGAGGAGTTTGAAGTATATATAAATGTCCTTCCTTGATTAATTCTGGAAAAAACTGTAAAAAGAAAGTGATTAAAAGCAATCTAATATGCATTCCATCAACATCGGCGTCAGTTGCAATAACAATATTGTTATATCTTAAATACTCTATACTATCTTCAATATTTAAAGCAGCTTGCAATAAATTAAACTCTTCATTTTCATAAACAATTTTCTTTGACATTGAGTAACAATTAAGAGGTTTCCCCCTTAAACTAAAAACAGCTTGGGTATTAACATTTCTTGATTTTGTAATAGACCCACTAGCAGAATCGCCTTCAGTTATAAACAAAGTTGAATCTAATCTATTTTCCTTATTCATATCTCCTAAATGAACTCTACAGTCTCTTAATTTTTTGTTATGAAGATTTGATTTTTTCGCTCTTTCTCTTGCTAATTTCCTAATGCCAGAAAGTTCTTTTCTTTCTTTTTCAGCTTGAATGATTTTTCTTTGAATTTTCTCAGCAGTATCAGGGTTTTTGTGAAGATAATTATCAAGGTATTTTCCAATAAAATCATTTATATAGGATCTGACAGTAGGTAAACCTCCACCCATTTCTGTAGAGCCTAACTTGGTTTTAGTTTGCGACTCGAAAATTGGCTCCATAACTTTAATACTAACAGCAGAAATAATTGACTTTCTAATATCACTAGCATCATAAGGTTTACCATAAAAATCTCTAACAACTTTAACTACAGCTTCTCTAAAGGCGGATTGGTGAGTTCCTCCCTGAGTTGTATGCTGTCCGTTAACAAAAGAATAATATTCTTCACTGTACTGGATTTTACTGTGAGTAATAGCTGCTTCAATATCATCACCTTTTAAATGAATTATAGGGTATAATAATTTTTCAATATCATTATTATCCTCTAACAAATCTTTTAAACCGTTTTCAGAAATATATTTTTCTCCGTTAAAAACAATAGTTAACCCAGGATTTAAATAAACATAATACTTGAGCATTTTAGACACATACTCAGCTCTATATTTATATTTCTTAAATATTATATCATCTGGAATGAAAGTAACTTTTGTTCCTTTTCTTTTTGAAGACTCTTCAATCTCTTTGTCTAAAGTCAAATTTCCTTGTTCAAAGTGAACAGTTTTTATTTTTCCATCTCGACTAGATTCTACCTTAAAACTAGAAGACAAAGCATTGACAGCTTTAGTGCCCACTCCATTTAGACCTACAGATTTTTTAAATGCTCTTGAGTCATATTTACCACCCGTATTCATTTTGGAAACAACATCAACAACTTTACCAAGAGGGATCCCTCTTCCATAATCTCTAACTGACACTACTGATTCTGAAATTGAAATATCAATTGTTTTTCCTGCACCCATCACAAACTCATCAATAGAGTTGTCAAGAACCTCTTTTAAAAGAATATAAATACCATCATCAGGGGATGAACCATCGCCCAGTTTTCCAATATACATTCCAGGGCGCATTCTAATATGTTCCTTCCAGTCTAGTGACCTAATATTGTCTTCAGTATAATTTGATGTAACTGACATAGCTACGAAAATAACTAATATAGGTGTGGTTTAAAAAAAAATGAAATGGTGTTTTAATAAATTAATTAACAATAGTTATGGCCTGTTGTTGAAATCTTTTTTAACTAAACATTAAATCTAAAATGCATGACATCGCCATCCTTTACAACATAATCTTTTCCCTCAACATTTAACTTTCCAGATTCTCTAGCTTTTGATTCACTTTTATATTTAATGTAATTGTCATAAGAAATGACTTCAGCCTTAATAAAACCTTTTTCAAAATCCGTATGAATCACTCCAGCAGCTTGAGGAGCTGTCATCCCTTTATGAATAGTCCAAGCTCTAACTTCTTTTACACCAGCTGTAAAATAAGTTTGTAGATTTAATATATCATATGCTTTTCTAATCATTTTTGATGATCCTGGTTCACTTAATCCAATGTCAGACAGAAATACTTGTCTATCTTCATATGTATCCAACTCATTAATATCCGCTTCAGTTGCAATTGCTAAAATTATCAATTCTGCATTTTCACCTTGAATTACTTTTTTTACATTTTCAACATGAGAATTACCATTAACAGCTGAGGATTCATCAACATTACATACGTAAAGAACCGGTTTATTTGTAATCAATTCCATAGTGTCAACTAAAACCTGTTCTTTTTCTGTGAAATCAACACTTCTAACCGGCTTAAATGAATGAATTTGATTAATTAACTTAGTTAATATGTTGTTTTCAATTACAGCTTCATTATTTCCTGTTTTAATCAAACGTGCTATCTTATCCTTTCTTTTCTCTAAAGTCTCTAAATCTTTAAGTTGAAGCTCTAAATCTATAATTTCTTTATCTCTAACAGGGTCTATAGATTCTTCAACATGAATAATATTATCATCATCAAAGCATCTTAGGACATGAATAATAGCATCAGTTTCTCTAATATTAGCAAGAAATTGATTCCCCAACCCTTCACCTTTACTGGCTCCCTTGACAAGTCCAGCAATATCTACGATCTCTACCGTTGCCGGAACAACTTTTTCAGGATTTACTAACTTCTCTAAATTCTCCATCCTTTTATCTGGAACATTAATAATTCCTATATTGGGTTCTATAGTGCAAAATGGAAAATTGGCACTTTGTGCTTTAGTATTCGATAAACAGTTAAAAAGTGTTGATTTACCAACATTAGGGAGTCCTACTATACCAGCTTTCATAAATTAATTTTCAGGATGCATAAATTTTTGTTTCCCCAGAAGAGTTTCTTCTGATTCAACATTATCATCGTCTGGAACGCAACAATCCACTGGACATACAGCAGCACATTGAGGTTCATCATGAAACCCCTTACACTCTGTACATTTATCAGTAGATATGAAATAGTATTCATCAGAAACAGGTTCTTGTTCAATTTCTGCATTAACATTTTTTCCGTTAGGCAGAATCAAATCTCCTGACAAACTAGTACCATCTGAATATTTCCATTCATACGCAGCTTCATAAATAGCGGTGTTCGGACACTCAGGCTCACAAGCTCCACAATTTATACATTCATCAGTTATTTTTATAGCCATTGTTATTGATGTAATCTTTATTTAAATTTGCTCAAAAATAACACCAATTAACATTACAAACAAATTTAGTGTCAACATTACATAATAGAATTATAGCATTCGAAAAATTAGGTATTCTTTTCAGTAATAAAATTTCAAAAAATTCTTCTAGTGAACTTGCTCACTGGTCCTCAGAGTTAAACAAGGCAATAGACAAGTCCTATAAATACAATACCTGGTTCACTGAAAAATCTGTAAAACAAGCTCTAAATGAATGGTCAAAACAGCTTGATTATGATAATTTAAAAAACTGGACAGATCAATATCAAATTACAGATAAATCTGATAAGAAAATAGCTATAATTATGGCTGGAAATTTACCGTTAGTTGGATTTCATGACCTATTATGTGGATTGATATTAAATTTCAATTGCATAGTAAAACTATCCTCTGATGACAAAATATTGATACCCTTTGTTATTGAATTCCTAGATTCAGTATTACCAGGAATTAAAAATAAAATTGAATTCACCACAAATCCAATAAAAGACTTTAATGGAGTTATCGCAACTGGCAGTAATAGTTCTTTTAAATATTTTGAATACTATTTCGGAAGCTATCCTAACCTTCTAAGAAAAACTCGGCATTCCATAGCTGTTTTAGATGGTAATGAATCTAAAACAGATTTAAAAAATCTAGGTAATGATATTTTTACTTATTTCGGCATGGGTTGTAGAAGCGTCTCTAAACTATTAGTTCCAAAAGGATATGATTTTGATTTATTATTCAATGCATTGTTTAAGTTTAAAGGAATTATTAATCATAATAAATATGTTAACAACTATGATTACAATAAAGCAGTATACTTAATGAGTGAACAAAAATTTATTGAAAATGGTTTTGTTATTTTAAAAGAAGATGGAAAACTTGGCTCGCCTATAGCATGTTTATTTTTTGAATATTATGAAAACTCTAAAAGTTTAGACACTTACATTTCTAATATTAAAGATTCATTACAATGTGTTGTAAGCAATTTAAACGTTCCTTATTCAACCAGTTTCGGCTCTAGTCAAAAACCTAAAATTGATGACTATGCAGATAACATAGACACATTAGATTTTTTGTTAAAAATATAATGATATCTTAAGATAAAAACAGCTTTTAATATTTTGTATTTTATTAAATTGCATTTTTTTAAAAAATAATAAATGAAAGTACACAACTTCAGCGCTGGCCCTAGTATCCTTCCTAGTTCAGTTATTAAAGAAGCTTCTAATGGAATTCTTAATATAAATAACTCTGG
>TARA_B110000263_G_scaffold168600_1_pt1 | contig 11071 bp, 8 predicted proteins | sample TARA_B110000263 | Tara Oceans TARA_B110000263 (sample SAMEA4397730) | marine metagenome | biome: Polar Biome; feature: [MES] marine water layer (ENVO:01000295) within the mesopelagic zone...; material: water (ENVO:00002006), including particulate matter (ENVO:01000060) such as......
TTATTAAATGATATGATTTTAGCAAAGTTTATTCCTAGAGATTCTCAGAAATATCAGAGCATTAATAAAGAAATTAGTGTCTACTCTGATTTAATTGAAAAATATAATATTCTGCATCTATTTGCTATCTGGACGATGACCGTTTCAGGTTTTACTTTCATGCAGGGGCAGTTGGATAGATATAGCTACTGGGATTGGTCTGGATGTTTTGAAGGAATGATTAGGTTAACTATTGCCACAATACTTTTCTATTGGGCATCAACTAATGGACTGTGGACAGCAAGCAATGATCGTATTAGGTATATTGATATATTAAGAAATATTGTTTTTTGTAGTATTTATTTTCTGATTGGTGCTGTAAATATTTCGTTTGAAAAAATTAATATTTTAGGTGTGTTGCCTTACATTAGTGCATTTGCAGCTGGAATATTAATCTTTGAGTTTAAAATAAAATACGATCAGACAAAGAAAGATTGGGAGGTTGATAGCTGGGACAATAAGACTTATTATTTCTCTATTTCACTATTATTATTAATTACCTCTACTGCTATGGGGAAATTACTTGATGATCCTATTATAAGTACTGTTTCAATGGTGTCTTTATTTTTTCCTGCTGTAACTCTGATTTGGCCAAACCACGTTAGACATATTAAAAGAGTTCAGTTTTATCCTTTGTTTACATTGGCAATGTTTACATGCGTTCGTGCACCCTGGTTTTTGATTTTATTGGGTTTGCTATTTTTTACTATACGCTCTGTCAACTATCTTAAATATGCTATCATATATCCTTCATTCGGTGTTGCCCAAGAAGAAACCATAGTAGATGTATGATTTAATAATTGTCGGAGCTGGACCAGCTGGCACTTCAGCGGCATTATATGGCAACAGACTAGGTCTTCAAACTCTTCTCCTTGATAAATCTAAATTTCCTCGTGATAAAACTTGCGGTGATGCTTTATCTGGTAAAAGTGTAAAAATATTGGAGGATCTTAATTTAGTGGAAGGCGTAAATAAATTAGATGGTTCTTTAATCAAACGAATTATTTTTGCTAACCCAAAGCACTCTGAATGCGAATTATTATTAGATAAAAGTCTTAATAAAGATCATATTTCGCATGGCTATGTTATTCCTAGAATAACGTTTGATAATTACATGTTAGAACAAGCAAAAAAAGTATCAGACGTTGAGGAAGGGTTTTTTGTAAAAGATTTACTTTTTGATGATAAGCGGGTTGTTGGAGTTAGTGGAAAAACTGATAACGGAGATCGTAAAGAATACAGAGCTAATATTGTATTAGGCGCTGATGGTCCAAATTCAATTGTGTCAAAAAAAGCAGGTCTTTATCAAATGGACATGGACCATACTGCTGTTGGGATCCGCTGTTATTATGAAAATGTTAAAGATTTAACTGATCAGATAGAACTACATTATGTTGAAGAAATAAACCCTGGTTACTTTTGGATCTTCCCTGCCGGAAAAAATCGAGCAAACATTGGTGTTGGTTTATTAAAAAGTATAGTAAAAAAAGAAAGCCGTAAGCTAAGTGAAATCATGACTAAAATTATCGAATCAGATCATTTTAAAGACAGATTTAGTGATGCAGTGCCGATAGAAAAACCAACCGGGTGGAACCTGCCCTTTGGCAATATTAAAAGAAAAAATCATGGAGAAGGATTTCTCCTATTAGGTGACGCGGCTGGCTTAGTAGACCCTTTTACAGGAGAAGGTATCGGGAATGCTATGGTATCGGGTCAGATTGCAGCTGAAACTGCTGCACAGGCAAAAGAAAAAAATGATTTTTCAAAAAAGTATCTCCAAAAGTATGACAAGAAATTATGGGATCATTTAGGTAGTGAATTAAATACGAGTGCAAAGCTATTAAAACTAGCACGTTCTAAGTTTTTACTAAATTTCGTTATTGACCGTGCAGCTAGGAACAAAAAAGTTCGTGATATAATGTCCGGTATGCTTGCAAATGAAATCCCTAAAACAGAGCTCTCTAATCCTTTATTCTATCTCAAAATATTATTTAGCTAATCTTTGATGAATAGAAAAGAGTTACTCAATGCACTTAATCTATCTACCTATGTCGCTCTTGACTTTGAGACAACAGGCCTAGATCCAAAACATGATAGAATTATAGAGGTCGCAGCTATTAAATATGTAAATGGGGAGCCGAAAGAAAAATATTCAACATTAATTAATCCGGGTGTACATATTTCTTCTTTTATAACTGACATTACTGGAATCTCTAACCAGATGGTATCATCTTCTCCAAAAGAGGAAGCTATTATAGATGATTTATTTAGCATTATCGGTGAGTATCCCCTTGTGGCTCACAATATTAGATTTGATTGGAATTATTTACTTTCTCTATGTGATCGTTACGGTAAAAAAGTTCCAGAAAACCCTTTGTATGACACATTACAGCTTGCCAGAGGGCTTCTATTTGATCATCCGGTATTTAACCTTGGAGCATTATCTGAATTTTATGGATTAGACTCTTCGGGTAGTCACAGAGCAGAGAAAGACGCAGAAAATTGCGGGAATATATTTTTGAATCTTCTGGATGAATTATCGAGCTATTCATTAGAAGAAATATCAAGTATTATTTCTGTTATAGAAAAATATGATATACCTAACAAAAAACTATATATAGATCTTGGAAATATTTTCCTAAAAAAAGGTGACCTGAAAGGTCCAATAAATCATAAAACAAGCGAAAGAAAATCAAGGCCAAATGTTTACCATTTTGAGGGCACTGCAAATATTCGGAATACATCTGCATTAGATGTGTTCGGCTCAGAAGGCTTATTAGCTAAAAATTATGACTGGTATGAGGACCGTATTAATCAAGTTGAGTATGCAAATGTATGTGACAAAATAATAAATGATCAAGGTGCAGGTGTCCTTGAAGCAGGAACAGGGTTAGGGAAGTCAATGGCATATCTTTTTGCTTCTATTAAAAGAAAATATGAGGTTGATACTAGAGGGCCTGTAGTAATAGGATGTAACACAAAGAATCTTCAAGATCAATTGTTTTATAAAGATCTTCCTCAATTGGCCAAGGCTTTAAATACGTCTGTTACTGCGCTATTGCTCAAAGGGAGAAAGAATTATATTTGTAAGACCAGATTCAACTGGGTAGTGAATGAAAGTAATATACTTAGTGACCAAGATATTGAAGCGATCATACCAATACTTTTTTGGCTAGGAAAGACAGAATCTGGTGATATATCAGAGTGTAGTGGGTTTTTAAATAGCAGGAAGACATGGATACGGTCAATGATATGTAGTGAAGCAGGATTCTGCACTGGAGATATATGTGGTCAAAACCATGGATGTTTTTATGGTCCAATAAGAAAGATGATGTATGACGCTGACATCATAGTCGCAAATCATGCACTATTATTAGCAGAAGCAAAATCTCCGGGTATATTTCCAGATCATGATTCAATTATTATTGACGAGGTGCACAATCTTGTGCGGTCCGCATATGATCAGTTTAAGGTAGAGCTAGATCATCAAAATGTGCTACCTATTTTACAGTCTGTTAATCCATCACATCCCAGATCAAGAAGATGGAATAATATTCTTCAATCTATCAGCCAGACAGAACCCTCAATAAAAATGCTTAAGGATAGCCTGTCAACAGGTGTGGAACATGTACGTATGTCATTTGAACGGTTTATGGATGAACTGGCATCAAATAATGAAGGTCGTTTCAATAAAGAAAAAGCATATCAAGAAAGACCAATCCTTCATTCATTAGAAAAAGAGTATGCGTCCGTAAATAGTGAGCTGGGTAAGCTTCAGAATAGTCTGCATAGTTTATTATTATGTTTTAATAATTTGAGAAAATTCGTCATTAATATAGATTCTTCTCGTTCTAAATATCTTCATCTTCATAATGTATTAGATCAAGGGTTGGAGGGAGTCAGTGACCTGAGCAATTCAATAAATATATTAACAGATAACCAAGATGTGGACTGGGTATATTGGATGGATGGCTTTTATTATTCAAAAGGTGGAAAAAGAGATCAGTTGCGATTGTCCTTACAGGCATCAAAGATTGATATCTCTGAAATACTAAGGGATAAGTTATTTGACAGGTTTAGTTGTTTTATTTTGACATCTGCTACTATCCAAGTAGATGACTCTTTTGATTATTTTCTTGATCGTAACGGTCTTTCTGACTTGGAAAATATTGTCACAAAAGATTACATAAGTCCTTTTTCTTATAGCGACCAAGTAACCTACTACCAATATGGTGGAACACGAGACATCACTGGCGATATAAGTAGGTTAGCTGATCTTATTTACTATATACACAAAACCTTTCAAAAAAGGACAATGGTGCTTTTTACATCTGTTAAAATTCTTTCTGATGTTTCTAAAAAAATAAAAGAAAAAAAAGATGGTAAGGATATACCTCTATTTGCCCAATCAAGAGGTGCATCTAAACCAGCAATAATCAATGGTATGCACATGAATGATAATGGTCTACTGTTTGGCACCAATAGTTTTTGGGAAGGAGTTGACCTTCCTGGTGAATTACTAGAAATATTAATAGTGGTTAAATTGCCTTTTGATGTACCATCTAATCCTCTGATAAAATCATATTCAAATTTTTTAGACACCAATGGGATTAATAGCTTTATGAATTTTGCGGTACCTGAGTGCGCAATTAGATTCAGGCAGGGCTTTGGCAGATTAATTAGGACAACCTATGATTCTGGTGTATTCATCAGTCTTGATAATAGAATTGTGACCAAGCGCTATGGCGAGGTCATTTTAAATAATATTCCAACAGACCCAATCGTATTTTCTGATTATAGTAGTATAAAAAAGTAATCTTTACTCGTCTCTTAATCCATTGAACTCAATAGAATCTTTTCTCTAAATTCACCAATGGAGACCTTACGCGTTTTAGACAAGTTATATGCTTACCAAGATCTTACTCCGCTCCTATCTACACCAATAAAAATATTAATTGATAATAAATCTAAACAAAGAATAAGAGAGTCTTATAAAAAATTATATAATATTATTGCATCTGGAGAGACTATCTATGGTGTTAACACTGGATTCGGTAGACTGAGTCAAATAAAAATTGATAAAGCAGATCAGAAAAAACTTCAGCTTAATCTTGTTCGGAGTCATGCAGCTGGTGTAGGAAAAGACCTAGATATTGGAATAGTCAGAGTTGCTATGGCTTTAAAACTGATCGGTTATGCAAGAGGTTATAGTGGTGTACATCCTGACACCGTAGCACAACTAGTTCGATTTTTGAATAATGATATTATCCCAGTTGTTCCAGAAAAAGGTTCTGTCGGCGCTAGCGGAGATTTAGCTCCTCTCGCTCATATTGCCAGTGCCTTGATTGGAGAGGGTAGGGTTATACATGATAACAAAATTATGCCTTCAAAAAAAATGCTAAACAAAATGAGTATTAAACCATTGAGTTTAAAACAAAAAGATGGCATTAGTTTAGTTAATGGAACACAGGTGTCTACAGCTATAGCCATAAAATCCTTGCATAATTGTGATATTATTCTTGGTTCTGCTGATGCAATTGGAGCAATTTCAGTTGAAAATAGTTTATCAAGTAGAAAAACATTTCAGTCTGCCATTCACAAATTAAAGAAACATAGAGGGCAAATAATTTCAGCTAAAAATATTTGGAAAATGACAAGTAATAGTCATGTTATTTCCTCTCACAATGATTGTGAAGTAGTCCAAGACCCATATAGTTTTAGATGTATTCCTCATGTTCACGGAGCATGCAGAGACACAGTAAGTCATTCTACCCAATCCATTAATAATGAAATTAATAGCGTTAGTGATAACCCACTAATTTTAGACAATGGGAAGGTAGCTTATTCTGGTCACTTCCATGCTGAGCATATTGCACTCTCTCTTGATTCGATTTCAATGGCAATGGCTGAAATTGGTTCAATATCAGAAAGAAGGACACATTATTTCATGAAAGGTGCAGAAGGAAGGCTTCCTCTTTTTCTTGCTAATAATCCAGGAATTGAATCAGGCTATATGATTGCTCATGTAACTGCCTCTGCATTAGTATCTGAAAATAAGACTTTAGCACATCCTGCAAGCGTCGACTCTATCCCTACGTCTGGCGGTCAGGAAGATTTGGTTAGTATGGCACCATGGGCTGGATATAAGCTATTAAAAATTCAGGAAAATGTGACTAAGATACTTGCGATTGAGATGCTTATTGGTTGTGCGGCTTATACACTATTTCATTCAAAATTGGAACCGGGTAATGGTACTGGAAGTATTATTAAAAGAGTCCAGAAAATAATACCTTTCTCGAAAGGAGATAGGGCATTAACAGATGAGATCAACAGATTAGCAAATATGATTGTCAGTGGTGAAATCGTATCTATATTAAAAAAAAATAATTACTTGGAGTAGTTTGTGAGAAATAAAACTGTATTTAAAAAAGGATATACATTTGATGACGTCCTGTTAGTACCTCAAAAGTCTAAAATCTTGCCTAAAGAGACTAGATTAAACACTCGCCTAACGAACGACATTAAACTAAATATACCAATTATCAGCGCAGCAATGGACACTGTAACTGAGGAAGCTATGGCGATAGCAATGGCGCGAGAAGGTGGCCTTGGTGTAATCCATAAAAATTGCAATATAGTTTCGCAGGTATCTATGGTAGATAAGGTTAAACGTTCCGAAAGTGGTATGATCCTTAAGCCGATTACAATAGGATCTAATCACACAATAAATGAAGCAAAAAGAATAATGGCTGAATTTAGAATAAGTGGTTTGCCTGTAATTAATGATGAAAAACTAGTAGGCATCATTACAAATAGAGATATACGTTTTCAGGTTGATGGTGCCTTAGAGGTCTCTGCGTGCATGACTGCAAATAATTTAGTCACCGTGCCTTTAAATACATCTTTAAAAGACGCAGAAGAATTGCTTCATAAGCATAGAATTGAGAAATTACTAGTCGTTGATGCTGATGGTGATCTTGCGGGGCTTATTACCGTGAAAGATATAAAGAAAAAACAACAATTTCCTAACTCATGTAAAGATAAAAATGGTAGACTAAGAGTATTAGCCGCTATTGGAGTAACTGGAGATACGCACGAACGGGCTAAAGAACTTATTAATGTAGATGTCGATGCTTTAGTTGTCGATACAGCACATGGTCACTCTAAGGGCGTCTTAGACACTATCGCTCAATTAAAATCACAGAACTCCAATGTTTCAATAATCGCAGGTAACATAGCAACTGGCTATGGCGCTAAAGCGCTGATCGATGCCGGTGTGGATTGTATTAAAGTTGGAATAGGTGCTGGTGCTAGTTGTACAACCAGGATTGTTGCAGGGGTTGGTGTCCCACAGTTGACCGCAATTATGGATGCGGTCGAAGTTTCTAAAAAAGAAAACATACCCGTAATCGCGGATGGAGGTCTTCGCTACAGTGGTGATATTGCTAAAGCACTGGCTGCTGGCGCAGACTCAATTATGTTAGGCAGTGTTTTAGCGGGTATGGACGAGAGTCCTGGTGAAACGATATTGTATGAGGGGAGGCAGTATAAAACTTTTAGAGGGATGGGTTCTTTAGGAGCAATGGAAGAAGGCAGTGGTGATAGATATTTTCAAGAGGACACAGATAATAAGAAGTTAGTACCTGAGGGAATAGAAGGTATGGTTCCCTATAGAGGTCCAGTAAAGAATACAATACACCAGTTAACCGGTGGAATAAAATCCTCTATGGGATACTGTGGGTGTAAGACAATAGAGGAATTCGGAATAAAATCAGAGTTTATCGAAATAACTCCTGCTGGGGTAAGAGAAGGTCATCCCCATGAGGTGCGAATTGTTAAAGAGGCTCCAAATTACTCAGCCTCTGACGCTTGAATAAAGAATTAGGTTAGAGAATTAAGGTGGCGAGTAATCCGAGACTTTCTTCTGGCAGCAGTATTTTTATGAATAAGACCTTTACCAACCGCCTTATCTATCAAACTAACGGCCTTTGTATATTCTGCTTGAGCCTTATCTTTGTCAGTAGACTGTAATACATTCTTGATTTCAGTGCGAAGTCTGGACATGTTGGAAACATTCCTTGCTCTTTTTTTTATATCCTGACGCTCTCGCTTTATTTGCTGTGGATGTCTATCCATTATTTTAATTTCCTTATTGTTATAAACACTAAAATTAACTAATTAAGGTTTCTGTAGTCAATGAAGGTTTACTAATATTTTTAAAGCTAAAATGGTAATTAATTAGCAAAAAAGATTAACGTATATTAATAAATAATGAATCAGTTTAATTACAAAGATATATTTAATAATAATCATCTAGCTATTTCTAGAGCTATATCATTAATAGAAAATAATGACCCTGAAGTAAAATCTTTTTATAGACATGTCTATGCCCGATCTAATAAATCAATACGTATAGGAGTAACTGGTCCACCTGGAGCAGGGAAAAGCACAATAGTTAATAAATTAATTGAGCTTTTTATTTTTAATCAAAAATCTGTTGGGGTCATAGCAATTGACCCGAGTAGTCCTTTTAGTGGTGGTGCCCTACTAGGGGATAGAGTAAGGATGAGCAAATATACTGATAATGATGATGTTTATATTCGAAGTATGGGAAACAAAGGTGACCTAGGTGGATTATCAAAAATGGCCCAGGAAGGAGGAGATGTTTTATCAGCCAGTGGTAAAGATATTGTTATTTTTGAAACTGTTGGTGTGGGGCAGGCAGAACATGATATTGTTAACGCTGCTGATTATACAATCGTTGTCCTTGTACCTGAATCTGGAGATGAAGTGCAGTTAATGAAGGCAGGAATTATTGAAATTGCTGACATGTTCATTGTAAACAAGTCAGACAGGCCAGGTTCAAAGCGTATTTCAAGGTTGTTGTCTGATGTTTTACACAGTTCTATGAGGGAAGGTAGCTCAGAACCTGCGGTAATGAATGCTACCGCAAGTATTGGCGATGGCATGCTCGAAATATTTAAAAAACTATTATTAGAGATTGATGTTTTGGATGATAATGGTATCCTAGAAAAACGTCGCTTAGATCGATATAGAGGAAGGGTCAAATCCTTAATAATTCAAAAGCTTGAGTATGATTTTTGGATTGAGGATCGAAAAAAATTATTTAATAATATTACAAAAAATATTGAATCGATAGACATACCACCTAGTTCAATAGTTGAAAAGCTTCTATCTGATCTTGATCGATAATTAAGCATGAAATCAACTAAACAATCAATGAGTTTTATCGATCATTTGGAGGAGCTTAGATGGCGACTTATTAAGAGTATTTCTTCAGTTATAATAGGAGGCTTAATAACCTTTTTTTTTATTGATATTATTATTGAGTTGTTACTTCTTCCTCTATCCAATATTGATTCAACGAACCCGGTCAATCTGCAAGTGCTTTCTGTGCAAGGGATGTTTATTATAAAATGGACCATTGCTCTTTTGGGCGGAATTATTTTTTCAGTCCCTGTAATTACATATCAGCTTTGGAAGTTTATTGCGCCTGGATTATACGCTAATGAAAGAGGCTTTGTTTTACCATTAGTATTCTTTTCATTCTTATCTTTCTCTATTGGAATATTTTTTAGTTATTTTATTCTTATTCCTTATTGTTTGAATTTTTTTACCAGTCTATCTGGTGACACTGTGCTCAACAATTTCTCTATTAATCATTATTTTAGTTTTATTATATGGTTACTCTTGGGTGCTGGCGTTGTGTTTCAGTTGCCTGTTATTTCATTTTTACTTTCTACAATAGGTCTATTAACACCAGCATTTATGAGGCATTACAGGAGACATTCTATCGTAGCTATATTTATTTTATCTTCTTTTATTACCCCTCCAGATCCTGTGAGTATGTTTGTAATGGCTTTACCGCTTATCGTCTTATATGAAATAAGTATAGGTATATCCTGGTTAGTCAATCGAAGCAAAGACGTTTGAATTCATTCATCATACTTGTCTAATATAGAGCTCTAAAATGTCCGACTTAAATCAAATCAAAGCACCAATTCTTAAAGACCTAAAAATATTTCAGGTAGAGTTCAAATCTGCACTAAAATCTGATGTAAAATTGATTAATTCTATATCGAACTATCTAGTAAAAAATAGGGGCAAAACTATAAGACCTATCCTTACTTTGCTTTGTGCTAAAGTATGTGGTGATCCAACGGAAAATACTTATAAAGCTGCGGCGATGATGGAACTATTACACGTTGCAACGCTTATCCATGATGATATTGTAGATGATGCAACATTGAGGAGAGGCAAGCCATCCATAAAGCGAATATGGAAAAATAAAATTTCTGTTCTAATGGGCGATTATATTTTGAGCAAGGCTTTAATTAACATGGTCAAATTAAAAGATTTTGATGCCTTGGATTTAATATCTAATACTGCTGAAAAATTGAGCGCAGGTGAGATAATGCAAATAGAAAAAAGCCTCACAAAGCGCATGCCTAAGAGTGTCTACTATGAAATGATTAATCAAAAAACAGCATCTTTAATTGCTGCTAGCTGTGAGCTGGGCGCTATTACTACTACAAAGAAAGAGGAGGACCGAAAAGCAACCTTTAATTACGGTGAAAATCTCGGTATGGCCTTCCAAATAAAAGATGACCTTTTTGATTTTTTAGGATCTGAGAATCAAACAGGTAAAAACTCAAATGGTGATGTGAAAAAGAATATGATAACACTCCCGCTGATTTACTCCATAGAGAATACAGATAGAGCAACAAGAAATAGGCTTAAATCCCTAGTTCGAAAAAAGAAAAAAAATGTAACTACATTAAAGGAAATAAATAATATTATTCATGACTCAGGTGGTTTTGACTATGCTAGTCGCAAGCTGGATGAATTTTCTGATAGGGCTATTAATGCTATATCTTCTTATTCTGAGTCAGAAGTTAAGAAATCACTTATAGATCTTGTCGTTTTTAACAAAGAGCGGGTAAACTAGAATTGTGCGTCATTTAAAAGTTTTAGTTATCCGATTTAGTTCTATTGGAGATATTGCGCTTAC